>Ga0302286_10002018_pt1 | contig 14416 bp, 9 predicted proteins | sample III_Fen_E2_3_FD_198765 | JGI IMG/M metagenome (GOLD analysis project Ga0302286, IMG submission 198765) | Peat permafrost microbial communities from Stordalen Mire near Abisko, Sweden - III_Fen_E2_3 | ecosystem: Environmental > Terrestrial > Soil > Wetlands > Permafrost | place: Sweden: Abisko...
ATCTTTATCACTACCGTTTTCGAGCAGTATTTGTTTAAGCGCCACATTGCTTAACCACGAATCCCAGTCCCACAGCATGTCGAGATATTGAGCGCTGCCCGGAGCCAGAAATGGGAATTTCAGTGCGCCACCAGCCTCTCTGTACATACCCTTCATCTCTTTATAGATGTTTGTCTTGCAAATTCCCGTATATTTTTTGATATTCTCGGGTGTGTTTGCCGGCATTTGTGCAAATATGGAAGAGAGGCATCCACAGATAAATAGAAGTGCAATTGCTCGTTTCATGCGATTAGAGTTAAAGAGATAGCTACACTTAGATTGTCAAAAGCAAAGATAGTTTAAAGTCACTGATAATAAAATTCACTTGTCTCAATCCCTTGTCAAAATGATGACAAGCGAAAAGACAAGTGAATTCTGATACGGATATTATTTAATTATTAATAACCGGGGTTTTGTGTAACGGTTACACCATTCAATCCAATTGCATCCTGCGGAATTGGGCGCAAAATTTTATATGCATTTCCTGTACCTAACATGTAGGAAACGCTCGGTACATTAGGATTGTACAAAGGAACGTAAGTGGTTAATTTTCCGGTACGTTTCAAATCCAACCAACGGTGATATTCGCCGGCTAACTCACGGGCACGCTCATCCATGAGGTAGTCTATTGTGGCATTGGTTGCTGTGATAACCGAAGCACCTGCGCGCGCACGAACTACATTGATGTCAGCGGTAGCACGTGCAGATACACCTTCACCATCCACCTTAATTTCTGCTTCAGCACGAATCAGATATGTTTCGGCTAAACGAGCTAAGAAGATGTCGCGGGTACTACCTGTTGTGCTGAATACGGAACTTGGATCAGAGAATTTTTTGATACAAGGGAATGCTTTGTCAGCCGTATTGGTTGTCCAGGTCGTTGTCCCGTTAATAGCATATTGAATTATTGCATTGCTACGCGTACTCGGGCTAACGGCTACCCATGCAGCTACGTCGGCTACGGTAGCAGTTGGTTTTGGATAATACACAATTATATTCTGTGTAGCAGGAGCAGTTTTGAAGTATGAATAGAACGAGCATTTTGCGGATGTTCCGGTTCCGGTTCCACGCAATTCTTGCATAAATGTTCCGGCAAAGCGCGTGTCATTAGGATCGGCACACAACAAGTTGTACAAACGCATGGTGGGTTGTAAGTTGCTGTTCATATAAGGCATTCCATCTCCGGTTGCTCCATCCGAACCACCCAGATAGGTTCCAAAGTATGAAGCCTGGCTATTGCCACTTGTAGTAGTAGCTAATGATGTAGAACTGTATTGTACTGAAAATAGTATTTCAGCATTCTTTTCGTTTCCGGGCCAGAAAATACCGGTACTTCCATCAAAAGGCAATGATAAAGCCTGATTGTTGATAGTAGTGGTTGCGTAAGTGATTGCTTTTGTAAAGTCGGCAGCCGAACCACCTGCAGTTGTATCATATCCTCTTGTTAAATAGACCAATGCCAAATAATGGTTTGCAACCCGTTGATTGATGCGACCATCAGGGGTAGAACCTGCTACAGGAAGAATTGACAAAGTTGCTTCCATCTCAGAAATAATAAATGAATACACATCTTTGGCCGGTGTGCGCGGGTATTCTTTAATAGGTTTTGCCAAATAATCGGTTACCAAAGCTACATCTCCGAATTGCTGCACTAATTGGAAATAGTAATATGCTCTCAAAAAGCGAGCTTCAGCCAACCTTACAGCGCTTCGTCCTGTTCCTGTTCCATAGTAAACAGCATCATTGCATCGTTTAATAGCACTGTACACATTGGTATAGAATGCTTTAACAGAGTTGTCAGCAGGAGTTAAGGTAAGATAGGTGCCTAATCCTTGTGATGTTAATCCACCCCGACCAACCATGAATAAATCGGTACCGGCACTAAACATTTCGATATTGCCTCCATATACATCACGCAGTGTGGAATAACATGCGTTGATCAATGATTCATATCCTGCATCCGTAGAATAATAGGTGTCGGCATCAGCATTAGTTTTGCTGTTTTCATTCAGAAAGTCTGCGCACCCGGTAAGAGTAAGTGACAGAATTCCTACGATTGCGATTATTATTTTTTTCATAATTTCTATGATTTGTAGATTGAAGATTAAAATTTGAGGTTTACACCAAATTGATAGGTGATGGTACTTGGGCCATTGTCTTTACCCATTGATGCTCCTGCCCATTCAGGATCGAAACCTAAGTATTTGGTTGAAACAAAAGGATTCAACACATTGCAATAGAATCTCAATGACTGGATGCCTAATACTTTGTCTAAAGTTTTTGGCAATGAGTAACCTAATGAGATATTACGAACTTTCACGTAAGAAGCATTTACCCAAGAACCCGGCATATCGTTGGCTGTTTCTTTTCCCTGATGCCAGTAAGGTCCGCAGTTTGAATTGGTTCCGTTATCGGAGTAAACCATTGGACGTCCCTGATAATCATGTGCCACTGTGGTAGTGTAAAAATAGCCGTCACTACCAATTAATGAAGTCCCTGCCGGAATATAATAATCCATTTTCAATTTTTGACGTCCACGGTCATTGAAATTGGTAAACTCTTCCATAAATGGAGAGAATACTGTCATACCTTGAGCAGTATAAAGATTCAATGCAAAATCAAATCCTTTGTAGGCGATGTTAGTGCCAAAACCACCTGTCCATGAAGGATCGGAATGACCCTGAATACGACGGTCGTTAGGATCTATACCATTGCCATCAAAATCTTTCACTTTACCTTGTCCTTCACGGGCAATTACTTTACCACTTGAATTCACAACTCTTGGATCTTTTGCTGCAATGGCAGCTTTTATACCATCTGCTGTCCATACTCCGTCATACACATAGCCATAGATAGAGTTTATATCTTCACCTACCATCCATTTCTGGCTGTTGCTATTGATAAATACATAACCCTTTGTTTCATTACCAAAGAGGTTTACGATTTTATTTTTATTTGCAGCAAATGATGCATTTACCGTCCATGTAAAATCTTTTGTGCTGAGGATAGTAGCGTTGAGCGATACTTCCACCCCGCGATTACTTACTTTACCTAAGTTTTGAACCATAGTTCCTGCACCTGACTCAAGAGGTAATGTAATTTTTTGGAGTAGACCGGATGAGAGGCGGTCATATAAATCAACCGATCCATTAATCCGGTTATTCCAAAAACCAAAATCAACACCAAAGTCAAGTTCGCGTGTTTTTTCCCATGTCAATTCGCCACTTGCCGGAGCTCCTACAGCAAGACCTAATGCATTAGCTGCACCAAAGTTATAATAAGTGGTGGTGGTTGCTAAATTCAAGGTTTGGTATGAGCTAATATTATTATTTCCGGTGTAACCAACACTGGCACGCAGTTTTAGGTTTGACAACCAGTCTTTGCTTTTTGCCATGAAAGATTCTTCGGTCATTCTCCATCCAAGGGCTGCAGAGGGAAAGAATGCCCATTTGTGTCCTTCTGCTAATTTTGATGAACCGTCTTCGCGGCAGGAAACAGTTACCAAATATTTTCCTTTATACGAATAGTTTGCACGAAACGCATATGAGAGCATAGAGAAGCCTTGATATGGGCTTGTTAATTTGGTATTTGCAGTATTGGTTGCAGCACCTAAATTGTACCATTGATAACCCGTGTAGTTGTATCCGGATGTATTTGCTGTGTAATCTTCGGAGTCACCTGCATACACACTATATAATCCCATCAGGTCAAATACATGGTCGTCTTTGATTGTAAATTTGTAATTAATCTGATTGTCCCATGTGTAATTGAGAGCTGTGTAGTTTTCCACATTCGCTATTGCATTACTTTCTAAAGCTGTAGTCAAAGGATTGTCGTAGTTTCCTTCTGCCAAGGTGCTTTTAGCTAATCCAACCCTATATGTGGTCAAACTTGGGGAAATAGTCGATTTAATCAATAAATTTTTAAGCGGAGAATATTGTAAGTAAGCATTTCCTAAACCATTAACCTTACGTGTATTGTTTGACGTGCTTGCCAGGTCAACTAACGGGTTGATAGAGGATGTAAATCCACCACCACCGATAGAATTTGCCCATATATAATTTCCGTTTGCATCTTTCACGCTTTCATTCGTTTTTCCCGGAACCACAACAAGGTTACCAATCAAATGGTTAAGAGTTGAGCTTAAATTTCCATTGGAATAGGGAGCGGTAATAGGGCTCATGCGGAATGCACTTAACATTGCATTATCACTTCCGGTTTCCTGTGTTGAATAAGCAACGTTGATATTGAAACCTACAGACCAATGTTTGTCCAGATTTGCAGTCAAGCTACCTTTTAAGTTATAGCGTGAATAATCATCGTTAATAAATATTCCTTTTTCATTTTGATAACCTAATCCAACCACGTACGATACATCTTTGGTGCTTCCTGAAATATCAATATAATGATTTTGTTGAGCTCCGGTTTGTGTAACCAAACCAGCCCAATCGGTACTTTGATTGTTTATGTACCTGTTTAATAACCATTGACTTCCGCTGAATGTTCCGTTCGCATATTTTGGTTGTAAGGTGGCATCCAGAGTGGAATTTCCCATCCAAACACTTTTTAAATCGGCTTTAGCAAATTCCAAAATACCATCACCATTAGCATCGGCTGTGTATTGGCAAGCCATCGTGCGATATTGCATCCATTCTTGCGAATCCATAAACTGAGGCATACGGGCTTTTTGGGTAACACCGTAATAACCATCGTATGAAATGGCAGTTTTAGCTGATTGTTGTACGCTATTACCCGATTTGGTTTGAACTATTACAACCCCGTTTGAACCCCGTGAACCATAGATGGCTGTAGAGGATGCATCTTTCAAAATATCCACTTTTTCAATATCCTGAGGATTCAAAAAGTCGATACTGGTAGTGATAATACCATCTACTACATAAAGAGGAGCGGTGCTACCCGAAACAGAGTTTTGACCGCGTACAATAATGCTGTATGCAGCGCCGGCTCTTGAAGAGCTTTGTTGAATTTGTACTCCCGGCACTGAGCCTTGCAGAGTACTGAGAACTGAGGTGCGTCCGGCTTCCTTTACTTTGCCGGCACTCACACTTGAAATAGCTCCTGTCAGGTCACTTTTCTTTACCGAACCATAACCGATAGCTACTACTTCGTTGAGTGAAACTGAGCTTTCGTTTAGTGTGATGTTCAGTTTACCTCCGGTTAAAGCAACTTCTTGTTTCTCCATACCAATGTAAGAAACAATGACAGTTTTAGTTCCGGTCGGAACATTCAACGTAAAGTTGCCATCCACATCGGTGATAGTGCCGGCAGAGCTGCCTTTAGCCACTACACTTGCTCCGATTACTGCTTCGCCTTTTGAATCTTTCACTGTGCCGGTTACTGCCTTGGTTTGTCCCCAAGCCGTAATGGCGCACATGAACATAACAAGCGTGCACAAAAAATGTGCAAGTTTTCTTCTTTGTTTAGTCTTCATGATTTAAATTAAATTTAGTTGTTATATGGTTAACATCGAGCACTCAGGTTAATATGCTATTGAGAACGAATTGCTGTAAGAAATTTAGTGTATTTAAGATGTAGTGTATTGATTATTAAACTGAAGTATTAACATGTTGAAGTTGTTTGTGTTATTTCGTGTTGTGTTTCAATAATATTTTTATCTTTAAAACACGCATTATATTCGTGTGCGAACACGGATGTGCAAATATATGCATATTTTTACATCTACATAACAATATTGTAGATTATTTTGAATGCCAAATGGTTAAAAAAACGAAACGACTGAAATCTACCGTATTAATGCGAGTTGGCAGCACCAAAGAATAAACGAGCCGAGAACTTTGGGGTCATTGTCGCGTTGAGGTTCATGAATGTAGTAGTCGTAGGTTCCGCTGCGGTAGGGTTTTCCTCCCAGTCCGGCTACAGCACAGGCTTTTGTTATATTGTAGCTGCCATCGGAATCTATGCGGGTGGCATTTTTAATGAAGAGAGTAAATGATTTGCGTGAAAGGGTGAGGTAGCTGGGATCTAAATATCCTTTGTTGGCTCCCTTGGTCATTGCATAAAGAAACATTGCGGTACCTGAACTTTCCAGATAATTGCCTTCGGCATCAGCTTTGTCGGTTACCTGATACCACAGGCATGTTTTTTTGTCCTGATACTTAAGCAGTGACTTGGATAAATTTCTGAAAGTTCTGATAATTTCCTGACGTTTTGGATGGTTTGCAGGCAAGTAATCTAATACATCTACTATTGCCATCATATACCAACCTATGCTGCGACTCCAGAAATTAGGTGATTTGCCGGTAGTTTTATCAGCCCATTCCTGTGCTTTACTTTCGTCCCAAGCATGGTAATAAAGCCCTGTTGCGGGGTCGTAGGTGTGTTTTGCAATGAGCAATATTTGATTAGCCACATCATCAAATGCGGCATTGTCTTTGAACCGTTTGGCATATTCAGCCAAAAACGGACTAGCCATATAGATGCCATCGAGCCACATCTGATTCGGATAGATAGCCTTGTGCCAAAATCCGCCTTCACTGGTGCGTGGATGCGTTTTTAATTGTGCCCTGAATGCAAGGATTGCTTTAAAGTATTTATCGGAAAGGGTTTTGTCGTAAAGCGTGAAGAGAAATTTACCGCCATTTATCCTATCCAAACTGTTTTCTGAGGCTTTGTAGGTTAGAACTTCGCCGTCAGCATTGACCATGTATTCACCAAATTTCAGTACATAGTCATACAGCGCTTTGTCTTTGGTTTGTGTGTTGAGTTTGAGCAATGCAGTACACATTAATCCCTGACAATAGTCCCACTTAGGTGTTTTGTTGAAATCGATCATCCAACCTTCGGGATTGCGTTTGATATCCGATTTTGCCACATTTGTTGCCCAATCAAGATAAATGCTTTTGGACTGTGCTACTAATGAAAATGCACAGAGAGCCAAAAGGAAAATAAGGAGTAAATTTCGTTTCATAGTAGATAAGGTGTGTGTTTGACTGAAATGATAGTGCTAATCCGGTGGAGATAAATCACTTTTTGTACGGGAGAATTAACGGGCTATTTTATAAGTTTGCCAACAGCACTTATTCCATTGCCCGTTATTGTACAAAGATAATTCCCTTTTGGCAGGAAACTACATTCGACAGTAATTTTATTTCCTTCCGAAGCATCACCTTCTTGTGTATTGAGAATACGTCCGGTTAAATCCAATAATTTGATTGTGATTTTGCCGCTTACCGAAGAGTCGAAGGTAAGGGTTGCGGTGTCGTGCACAGGGTTTGGATATATGGTGAGCTTTGATACAGTGGGTGTTTCAATACCCGATGCTACCGTGTATTCATAAGCTCCCAAATCGGGTGCAATGTTATTGTAGGGTAAGCCCACATTGGTTCCTTTGTCAATCATTGCACTGTTTGACACTAAGTGCAACAAGGTAATATCGGGCAATGAACCGTCACTTTTACGTGGTAAAAGCATTTGCGATATATCTAAACTGGCAAAGTCGCTTGCAGAACAAGATAAACCGGTGTCCCATGTGTTATTGGATTCAGTTGTTGGACAGCTAAAGCTATTACTGCTTGTAGAAGACAGGGAGGCGCAATTCTTTATGGTTAGAGTGCCATTCGTACTGTTAGAGAACCCATAGTTTTGTCCGTTTTTATAACTGGTACAATTATAAATGGTCATTGTGCCGGCATTGTTGTTTTGGTCAAATCCTTTTACCTTATTTGATACCGAAATACAGTTGGTAAGCGTGGCATTGTGAACAGTAGTAGCACCTCCCAATTTAAAGCCATTACCATTGCCACCATTAGGTATTATATGATTGGTATAGGTATCAATAACAGCTTTATCGGTTGTATAGCGAATATGGTTAGTCATGTCAAATTGTGCCGGTGCCATATTATAGCACCAGCAATTTTTGTATATAGTACTGCTAATAAGTTGATAACTATCCCATCCATCATCACTGTTGCTCCATGAACGGCAACCTTCGTAGGTATTGGTACCTGTGTTGGAATATTGTTTGTCGGCAAATCCATCGGCATTGCCTCCGTTGGTTTCGTAGTCAAAGTTTTCGTACGAATCGCAGTTAAGAATATAGTTGTTACTGCCGTTTTTCATTTGAAGGCCGGAGTCGCAATTCCATCGGAATACGCAATTTTCTATTACATCATAACTGCCGGTACCCTGTAAGCCATTATCGCCGGCTCCCTGAACGATAATTCCTTTAAAATGCACGTAGTTTCCCTGTAATAATACTCCCTGATTATTACTGTTGTAAGCTTGTAAACTGAAATCAAATATGGGTTGTTCGCCGGGATACGCTACAACATGGATAAGATTTCCTGATGTTCCCGGTTTTGATATTCTGAGAGTTGAACTGAATGAATAGGTGCCGCCTCTTACAATAATAGAATCTCCTCCAACAATTGATTTGTTGATGGCTGTGGCAAAAGCCATAGGGTCGGCTTTAGTTCCGGCACCTGTTGATAAAGCTCCGGGAGCGCAATAGTAGGTGGTTGCCGCTGAAGGAAGGACATACAAAAAGGCAATAATCGCTAAAAAACAGGGTCTTAATAGCTTCATAAGGTGTTTTTTTAAGGAGTATGGTAAATAAATAAAATCTTCCGTGTGCGAACACGGGAAAATCGTGTGCAAACTTACACTATTATTTTTGTTTTGAAAAGCTTCGTTTTGCGTTTTTCAGATATTTAGTTTTTCGTAACATGTCGAAGTCGGATAAAACGAAAAATGATTATCGCTCAACTTACGGTGTGGATGTGAGATTTCAAACCATTAAGAAGTGAAGAGACATTAAGTTGATATGCATTGGTAATCTGTAATCATAAAGTCAAATCTTCATTCCCTTAATTCCTTAATGGTAAATATTGAAACATTTTGATGAATGAATTTTGAATTATTTCGGTCAGAAAAACCAAAAGTATTCAATAAAAAAGGTCTTTATCCCGATTCTCAAAGAGATGTCGGAATAAAGACCTTTCAGGTGTGAGAAACGCTTCCTCAGAGATTATTTTTTGCCTTGCGTGATTTCAGTTATCGGAGTGCCAATACATCCGCTTGGCATTTGTATATGCAGCAAAGCTGCAATGGTTGCCGATATGTCGGTCATGTGGAGGGTTTGATTGCTGGTGCCATGAGCAATTTTCCATCCCATAAAGATAAGCGGGATATGCGTGTCATACGGATTCCACACACTGTGAGTAGTGCCTTTTTTGGAATAATAAGGAAGCCATCCCGATTGTGTAATCATCAATACACTGCCGCTTCGTTGATGATTATATCCATTTATCATCATTTCCTTTATTGGTGAAGGAATAGAGGCTTCCGAAATTTTATCCTGATCTACTGCATATTGAATGCCATCCTGATGTTGCAAATAGTTTACGGTGGCTGCTTTTATTTTTTCAAAATCGAGATGGAGACTGTCAATGCGGGCAGTATTGAAAGTGACTTGAAAATTGTCGATACCCAATACCAGGTTGTCGCTTCCAAATTGAGTGGTAAGTGTTTTTTCAATATTGCTTTCAAAATCTTTACCTAACAGTCCGGTAGGCATTTTGTTTGCTTCCATAAATCCTTCGGCATGTGCGGCTCCATGGTCGGCAGTAAGAAATACAAGGTAATTACCTTTGCCCACTTTTTGATCCAGATAGCTGAAGAAGTTTGCCAAATCTCTGTCCAGACGCAGATATACGTCTTCTATTTCAATCGCATTAGGGCCTACCAGGTGACCGGAATAATCGGTGGAGGCGCAATTGATAGTGAGAAAATCGGTGGTCTTTTCCTGTCCTAATTTATAGCCATCCACGGCAGCTTGTGCAAACTGAAGAGTCAGCGTATTGCCAAAAGGCATTTGACGCAGGGTGCCATGGTCGGTGGCATACGATTTTTGTACATCGTAAGGAAACACGGGTTGCGTGGCACCTTTCAGCGTTCCTTCCCAGGGCACATTGTCGGCAGTACTCTCGGTATATTGAGCGATGGGGAGCAGGGTGTTCCACCCGTTTGCCAACAGTTTTTCTATTGGTTTAGAGTCATTAAACGCATTTACCCAGTCGGGTAGGGTGTTCATATAATAGGAGCTGGTAACAAACTTGCCCGTCACATCATCCATCCAGAATGCACCTGTGGGATTGTGACCTGCCGGCAGAATGGAAGCTCTGTCTTTGAGCGACACTCCTACTACTTTCGACTGAAAGTTGGTGGCAAGTCGCAACTCGTCGGTAATGGTGGTGGCCAACAGTTTACGGGGCGACATTTTACCTGCTTTGCTGTCGGTGCCCACTGATGTGACAGTAGGGTCATCGGTGCAATAGACTGATTTACGGCTTATGGGATCAATCCAGTCATTTCCGGCAATGCCGTGAATAGAGGGAACCGATCCGGTGAAAATGGTGGTGTGCCCGATGGCGGTCACCGAAGGGATATAGTTGATAAGCGTATTTTCGCACGAGAAACCTTCATTCAAAAGCCGTTTGAAGCCACCGTTTTCGTATTTGTCGTAATAACGGTAAAGATAATCCCAGCGCATTTGATCCACCACAATTCCGACTACTAATTTAGGTCGTTCGAGACGGGTGTTTAGGGTGGTGTTTTTTTGTGCGAATAAAACTCCACAACACATTATCATCAAAATGTTTATCGCAATTAATTTTTTCATATTATAATTATTTTTCGGCTAAGGTAGTATGGAACTCCATGTTGTCAAGAGAGTTATTTTGTTCTTGTGTGCTGTGAGGCAACATGTTCGTTTCATACTACACTGCAAAGTTAAGGGTTTTGAAACAGGCTGCTAAGTTAGTGGAAAAACGGGCGGACATCAAGAGAAAAAGAACTTATTTTTCAACCTTCATCAAAAAGTAATATACTGCTCTTGATTATTTTATTCTATCGAATATGCATTCGGTATAACAGGAAGATAATGATTACTATTACCACCACGATGGTGATTAATCGCGAGTGTTTCTTTGGAGTTTTGTGCATGGGGTTGTTTTTAGAAGAGTTCCATCAAGATGAATTACCGAAATAGTGGGTTTTCTTAATAGTGGCTTAAGGTGCTTCAAGTTCAACTATCTGATTAAATTTTTTGAGATGCAGGCGATGTGTGTCTTCAAAGTGAGTATGACCCCCAAATATTTTTGCAGTCTTTTCTACAACGACTATGTCGCTCTGCTGTTCTACAATTTCATGTGTTTGTTTTTATTTTTTACATTAAGGACACATGGAACTCGCAACAATCATAGCTCTTTGGCTTAAACGCCTGTTTTAATGCTCGTTTCATTGTAAGAACTATATCCCCAACCGGTAAAAAGATTACAAAAACCATGATGTATCGGGTTGCGGTGCGTGTAGATAATGGCATTGATGAAATGCGTTTTATCAGCAATGATTTCCCGTTTGAAATTTTTTATAAACAAAGACCCCATCCGCTTGTACATTTTATTGAACGACTGCGTATAGCTACTAAAAAAATTAGCGAATTGTTTTGATAAAAATCTTTCTATATCAACGTCTTCGACGATTTCTTGACCTCTTCCAAAGTTCCAAACTTTGGAAGAGGTAGTACTTGAATTGGAAGAGGTAGAATTATCTTTTTTTCGAATCAACTCCTCTATTACTTCACGCTTACGAATACGTACCACCAAATGAAAATGGTTCGGCATCAGACAGTAGGCGTATGTTTCGGCCACCGGACTGATATACTGACGGTATTTATTTAGAAAAAACCGAAAGTTTTCCTCTTCCCGAAATACATTCTCAAATCCATTGGCATGATTGAATATATGGTAGGTGGTAGCGGGACTTAATGGGGACATAAGTATGTCAATTTTTCAGGCAATTAATTCAATCTATTGTAGAAACAACAAACTTTGATGTTGAGGCAAAAATCTCAAACTATTTTCTCAAGCTATTGCAGGAATGTTACTCATTGATAATGTATTTTGTTTTTTTGTAATGTCATGATACACATATTTGTATCTGCGATGGTGATTACTTGATGTCCAATAGCATTATCTCCGACACACAAATATCTTTGTATTTAGTTCCCGGAGTTGTGCCGAGAATGGTTATTTTCACCTTTTTGATTCTTGCATCATATTTGTTTTTTCTATCTGCAAAAAGTGGAAGTAAATATGTTTCAGTAAGATTGATAATCATGGGATGCCTGAAGAGACCAATGTCCAGCATTTCGTATGAATATTGTTGTTCTTTGGGGTCGAAAGAGATGATTGTGCTTTCCCTGTCACTATTCAACTCTTTGTCTACCATTGTAATATCCACTTTTATTTTGGTCAGTTTCCCGTTTTGTTTCCAAAGTGATTCGGATTTTTGATTGCCGTTGAATAACAGCATATCCGTTATATAGATAGGTTTCTTCATGGTGATTACAATCGAATCTCCTACAATATTCCGGTCTGACACCCAAACCGTTTCTATATTCATATCGGTCAGATTGGATGCCGGGTAATCCGGGTTTTCGCCACATACCGCAAGTCGGTACCGACTCGGGTCTATTCTGTTGTTGGCCAACTCGTAAAATGAAGGTAATTTTCCCTGATAAAAAAATCTGATTTGAAGCGGTTTGCTGTGTTTTAGTTGAAAATGATCGGAATGATACGTCATGATATTACCGTCTTGAATAAATTGCAAACCCTCAATCCTGTTTTGCCTCGATCCAGGAATAAGTTTCAGCAAATTCATATCCACGGTTACCGTAAAATCGCTGATAGTTCCGTCACCCCAATGTTGTGCCGGAGAAAAATCGTAATTGAAAAGCAACTGATAAGGAAAATACCGGTTTAATAACGAGCTGTGAAAGTCATACAAAGCAATGGTGTAGCTGTTGTACAACGAATAAATGACGGTAAGCTTTACACTTTGCTTACTTTTAATCTGGAAATGCGTATAATACCACCGTCTGGAAATGCCATCGTTCCATACAATATCACCCATCTCTTTGTTATATTCTTTTCGTGGTGTTTTTACTATCGAATCCGATGCGCTGTATTGTAACGATTGTCCGTCGGCAAAGAAGGCTACATTTTTAATATTATGTTCTGCCCAACCAATTTCATAGATGCTTTCAGAGATGTCGTCCCCTTCAAAACCTGTTTTACCTTTTTGGGTGTAATCAATCGGAAACCCATAGTCGATATCCGTATAATCCTTATCCGATTTATTATACAACACATACTCAACCCGCACATTGGTATACAGACCTTCCGGCTGAATATACAATGCCTCTTTGACAAGCTGCACATCCTGTATTTTTCGTGCCACCGGATTGCCGGCTTTTACTACCGAAGAGTAATGAATCACCGGATCCCCATTGGCATACACCGCATCTATGCCTGCCAACTGTATTAAGATGGCACAAACGATTGTGTTGAAGATAAGTTTTTTCATGTGTTCATTTCATGTATAAATAGTTTGACAACAGTTGTCAGATAAAATATACTATTCGCTGCTTCACGATAGCATCATGTGGCATTTTTAATAGAATTATTTTATTTCCCCACGGTTACCCGTATCGGAGTCAAAAGAGTTCTAATTGTTGGTAAGGAGTATCTACCGCTTTTTCGGCTCTACCCTGAAAGAGCTCCATCATGCCGAATTGCTTGTCGGTGATGGTAATAATGCCAATATTGCCTTTTTCGGGTAATGCTGATTTGACGCGCTTAATATGGACATCGGCATTTTCACGACTTGGGCAATGACGCAAATAAATAGAGAATTGAAACATGGTGAAACCGTCTTTCATCATCTTTTTGCGGAAATCGGAGTAGATTTTGCGGTCTTTCTTCGTTTCCGTAGGTAAATCGAAAAACACCATTACCCACATGATTCGGTATTCGTTAAAGCGGTTCAAAGTAATGTAAAATGAAGAGTGTAAAATGAAGAATGTGCTTGATGTTTTATTTTTCTTCCTTTCTATTTTCTCTTGCTGTTTTGATGATTTTAGTGAGTAATGCTATTATTTCATTGCAAACGGCTAATAATGAATCGAACATATTTTTGTTGAGGTAATCGCAATCGTATAGAAGTCGGAGCCAATAATGTGTTTCTTTTGCTTCTTTTAATGAAATAGATAGTTTTGAAATAAAATCATTTTTACTCTGTCCTGAGTTTGCTTCTTCGACATTTGCACCGATGGATGTACCCGATCGTAGAATTTGTTTTGAAAGAACAAATTCTTTCTGTTCACCAGCCAAATACTTGTATAGCTTTACACATCTGATAGCAAAATTATATGATTTGTCTTTCAATATATTTTCCCTCATCATTTTCAATTTTACATTTTCAATTTTCAATTCTACATTTACCCAAAGCTCGGGTAGGCAATTTTACGCAACTCGCCACTAAAGCATTTGTAAAG
>Ga0302286_10002021_pt1 | contig 14400 bp, 9 predicted proteins | sample III_Fen_E2_3_FD_198765 | JGI IMG/M metagenome (GOLD analysis project Ga0302286, IMG submission 198765) | Peat permafrost microbial communities from Stordalen Mire near Abisko, Sweden - III_Fen_E2_3 | ecosystem: Environmental > Terrestrial > Soil > Wetlands > Permafrost | place: Sweden: Abisko...
GCCAGCGTTGGCTCCCTCAACGGTGATTTGTCCAAAATCCGAATCACCGGCATTCCTTCCACGTTGAGTTATGGATTGTCGAACGAAAGCGGTTCGATTGTTTTAAAAGTATCCAAACCAAGCAAAATCACTTGGAATGGTAACGTTAATGCGCAGTGGGATGTTAATGAATCGTCCAACTGGCTGAATGCCAGCCAGTCGCAACCATTTCTTTCGAATGATACTGTATTTTTTACTGATGGAGCCCTGCTAAAAACGGTGACCATCAACGATAGTATTTTCCCATCGAACATAACGGTCGATGCAACAACCTACTATACGTTCAACGGAGCGGGTACCATCAGCGGACCTGCCAGTCTCCTAAAAAGCGGAACGGGTACGTTAAGCCAATATGCCATCGGAACCTTTACCGGTAAAACCATCATCAACGGCGGAACCTTGGAAGTGGACCAACTGGCAAACGGTGGAGTGGCTTCTAAGATCGGTGCATCGGACAAGGCTTCTGCCAATGTCGTCATCAATGGAGGAACGCTGAATTATACCGGAAACACCGTTTCCATCGATCGTGGCTTGACGATAGGTTCCAATAATGCCATCCTCTCTGTTTTCAAAGCCGAAACCAACCTTTCACTCAATGGCCAATTAACCGGGGCCGGTGCCTTGATCAAGGATGGAGCGGGTCAACTATCTCTTTCTGTTACAAGCGATTACAAAGGAGGTACGCAAATCAAAGCCGGAACCCTAAACCTGACAACCGACGAAGCCAATTCCTACGGTCTGAGCAATACCGATACCATTACCATACAGGGTGGTAGCACGTTGTCCATGTTCGACAGCAATACGACCGCCAATACCTCGGTCTGGAATCTAAAAATTCCTACAGGAAATCCTTCCAATCTGAAAACGGATGGCCAATCCACGATTTCAGGAACCTTGACCGGTAGCGGAACGCTCAATTATTACACCAATTATACAGGCAATGTATTAAATTCGGATGCATCGGCTTACTCCGGCACCCTGAACATAACGACCGATGCCAATGGAGGTTATTTCGTCGTGAGCAATCCGATTGGTTTTCCGTTGGCAAAAATCAACCTGAACGATCAAGACACCATGCTGTTCAAGACCAGTTCCTACGTGACCATTCCCATCGGTGAATTCTCCGGTTCAACCTTGTCTGTGTTGGGCGCAGGTGGGACAGGGGTTTGCAAGATCACTTGGGAAATCGGAAACCGTAATTCCAGCCCCATTTTTGCCGGCAAAATTACCAACAATCAACTATCGGGTACCGGAGCGGTGGCTGCACTCAAAAAAGTCGGAACAGGCACGCTCACGTTGACCAACGCCAGCACTTACACCGGCGGAACCACCATTAACGGAGGTATCCTTAAGGTAAACAATACCACAGGCAGCGGTCTTGGAACAGGTGCCGTCACCATCAATTCAGGCGGTATATTGGCCGGAACGGGCATTATATCCGGTGCCGTCACGGTGAACGAGGGCGGAACACTTTCTCCAGGAGGTGGCATCGGAACCCTGACTTTGAACAGCACCGTATCGGTCTTGCCTGGTGCGACCTTGCTAATCGATATTGACAAGTCAAGGCCCAAAACGGATATTTTGAATCTGACCGGTTCCATGTCCATGGGCGGAAAACTGCAGTTGAATCCCTTGAACGGTACAACGTATGCGGTGGGCGATTCGTTCAAAATCATCGTAGGAACGGTTACCGGCACTCCGACGGAGGTCATTCCTGCCGTGCCTGGTGTGGGTTTGTCATGGGACTTGACACAATTCGCTTCCAGCGGCGTGCTGAAGGTCGTACTTGGCACCGCCTTGTCCGATTCAAAACTAATTCGGGGTGTATTTCCGAACCCTTTCCAGAATGACTTGCATTTGCAGTTCGGACAGCAAGTCAATGAGGCGCAGGTTTCAGTCCTTTCGCTGACTGGAGCGGTTTTATACCAGATTACTTCGAAAAATACCTATCAAACCGACCTGAAGCTGGAGCAGCTGCAAAAAGGTGTTTATTTGTTGCAAGTGAAAGTCGGCGATAAGGTCTCAGTTCAGAAAATTGTGAAGGAATAAGCATAAAAAAGAGGGAACTCCATTTGTTGGGGCTCCCTCTTTTTTATGAAAGATTGCTACTCTTTCGGGGCGTTTTTGAGTTCAATGATGAACGCCACTACCAGTCCCAAACCACCGAATAGAAGGGTGCAGGCGCCATAAACTACATTGGCGACTTCCCAAATATTGTTGTAGAATTCCGATTTACCTACGTTGACCAAGTAATACTGGTTGATAAAGAAGCCTACCAGAAGTCCAAGTCCGACGCCAAGCAGCAAACAAGCTACTTTCAGAGTTCCATACATCGATCCGCCCGTCTTGAATTTTGGAAATGAGAACTTGTTTTCGAACATCGAGGTGTCAATCTTCTCACCAAGTTTTTCGATAAGCATCAACCGTTCTTTGCGGCGTGCGAAGAGTTCGAACAATTTGTAAATGCCCAGTGTGATAATGCCCACAATCATGGGAATCATAATGAAATCCAACATAATGTATTGTTTTTAAAGGTGAATGAATTTTTGTTCTTTGTGGAGTTTGACGCAGGTCTTTTAAAATGGTTACATTCGTAGGAAATTATTTTCTGAATTGTAACCGAACCCTTGTGCGCGCGTCTAACGTTTCATGGAAAACCTCAATGAACAGGACCTGATCCGATCCATCCTCGACGGCAACACCCAGTCTTTCTCGGTGCTGCTCAAACGGTATCAGCGGCCCATTCATGCGTTGATCCGTCAAATCGTCTCCAACCGGGAAGATGCCGAAGAGTTAACGCAGGATGTGTTCATCAAGGCTTTCCGCAAGCTGGATTCCTTCAAGGGCGGCAGCAGCCTCTCCACATGGCTGTATCGCATTGCCTGGAACACGGCGATTTCAGAAACCCGAAAAAAGCGACTCATTTATCCCGAATTCGACGAAAACCAGTTTGCCAACCTGCCGGACGAAACCGTGGACGAGGTTTTGGAAAAGGAAAACGATGAGGTGCAACTTCAAAAGTTGGAAAATGCGATTGATCGGTTGAACCCAGAGGAGAAAGCGCTCATCAACCTGTATTATACCGAAAGCAAACCCCTGACTGAAGTCGCTCTGATTCTGAACCTCAGCGCCGACAACGCCAAGGTGAAACTGCACCGTACCCGAAAAAAGATTGTACTTTTACTTAACAACGAACAACGATGAAAACAGATAAAGCACTTAAAAAAGCCTTGAATGCGAAATCCTCCGAACTGCCCTACGGCTTCGAAGACAGGGTGATGCGCCAAATAATGCTGGAGGTGGAACGCAAAAGCCGACTATCTTATTACCGCGCCTTGGGTCTGGTGTCGTTTGTCTCGCTGGCATTGATTGCCGGAGTGTTGTTTGTGCTTTATACCTATTTTGGCTTCAATTTCCTGAATTTGTTCGCAGGGATTCAACTGCCTTCCATGGAAACGACTTCCATCATGACCGATCAGACACGACCCATTTTTGCCTTCAGCATCTACATCGGAATCTTGATGTTGTTCCTGCTGGGAATGGATTATTTCTTTAGGCAGCGGTTTCGGAAACCAAAGAATAATTAAGTGAGAATTTAATTCTAATGTATAAATTTATCAAACAAATGCATTATTGGTTATATCGGAACATGTAATTTCCGATTGTTGTCAGGTTTTAGTACAAAAAAGCAATTCTCAGAGTCTTTAAAAGTGCTTTTTTAAAGAAATAAATCAACTTTGCTTAATATACCGTGGTGTATTTGTCTACTCACCGAACTGTGTTAGCTCATTTAACTCGATATTTTATACAATACACCGAGTTGTTTTTGGGTTTTTAACCCGCTAAACTGACAAAAAATCCACATCATTTTTTTAACTATTTTCTATCAGGTTCTAGTTAGAGAAATGATGTATGTATATGTAGATAAATGCGTAGATAGTCAGTTGTGATTAGCTTTCAAATTCGTAATTTCGAACCATATAAAACAACTTATTGACGGTTGTAATGAATAGGTTTCTAGTTGTGATTAGCTTTCAAATTCGTAATTTCGAACCATATAAAACAACCATTGAATACAGAAGCGCCCTGGAAACATTGTTGTGATTAGCTTTCAAATTCGTAATTTCGAACCATATAAAACAACGGGAACCAGGAATCAATGGGCAATGCGACCGTTGTGATTAGCTTTCAAATTCGTAATTTCGAACCATATAAAACAACCAAACGGTGCTGGTAACGAAAGTGAAAGCTGTTGTGATTAGCTTTCAAATTCGTAATTTCGAACCATATAAAACAACCCAATTTTGGAGCGAACCAGGAACGGCCATGTTGTGATTAGCTTTCAAATTCGTAATTTCGAACCATATAAAACAACCAAGAGCAACAGCGTCGTTGGCGACCTCTGGTTGTGATTAGCTTTCAAATTCGTAATTTCGAACCATATAAAACAACCCACGCCAATGACTATATGGTCGTCAGACTGTTGTGATTAGCTTTCAAATTCGTAATTTCGAACCATATAAAACAACCAATTACGATTAATGCCGCTAAGGCATACTGTTGTGATTAGCTTTCAAATTCGTAATTTCGAACCATATAAAACAACAACTGATTCTCGAATATTTTGTACCATCATGTTGTGATTAGCTTTCAAATTCGTAATTTCGAACCATATAAAACAACTGTCATTCGTTAGTTAACTGATCGTTCTTTGTTGTGATTAGCTTTCAAATTCGTAATTTCGAACCATATAAAACAACAAGGACCTATCTATGGCGGGCAGAGCGTCAGTTGTGATTAGCTTTCAAATTCGTAATTTCGAACCATATAAAACAACGAGGATGACGATATGCCGCCTGCTGACGAAGTTGTGATTAGCTTTCAAATTCGTAATTTCGAACCATATAAAACAACCCGTTCAGGTCAATACGGCACACAGTTCATGTTGTGATTAGCTTTCAAATTCGTAATTTCGAACCATATAAAACAACAGACCTCACCAAGATGATTACTAAGTACGAGTTGTGATTAGCTTTCAAATTCGTAATTTCGAACCATATAAAACAACACCCAACCCCTTCAAACGAGTGGAGGCATTGTTGTGATTAGCTTTCAAATTCGTAATTTCGAACCATATAAAACAACGGGTGTCGCCTCCCGCCTTCGCGTAAAAAGGTTGTGATTAGCTTTCAAATTCGTAATTTCGAACCATATAAAACAACGCGCGTTGATGATTCAGTATGCACCAGCCAGTTGTGATTAGCTTTCAAATTCGTAATTTCGAACCATATAAAACAACTATTCAGTTTTAGAGGGTGATTGAGTTTGTGTTGTGATTAGCTTTCAAATTCGTAATTTCGAACCATATAAAACAACGGCGCGTTTTGGCTCGTAAGTATTGAACCCGTTGTGATTAGCTTTCAAATTCGTAATTTCGAACCATATAAAACAACTTTCGATCAATGCTTCTCAGCAAACGTCTTGTTGTGATTAGCTTTCAAATTCGTAATTTCGAACCATATAAAACAACAGCGAATTCTCGATCATCTCCATGCTGCTTGTTGTGATTAGCTTTCAAATTCGTAATTTCGAACCATATAAAACAACGCGGTGGAGTAATGAGTGAAGCCATTGTAAGTTGTGATTAGCTTTCAAATTCGTAATTTCGAACCATATAAAACAACATATGAAACAAATACCGTTGTCGATATCCAGTTGTGATTAGCTTTCAAATTCGTAATTTCGAACCATATAAAACAACATATTTCGTCTATAGTAACTTGGGGTACCTGTTGTGATTAGCTTTCAAATTCGTAATTTCGAACCATATAAAACAACTCGAAAACATGGAATAACTTATACTGACTTGTTGTGATTAGCTTTCAAATTCGTAATTTCGAACCATATAAAACAACCAGGTAGCATTGGGTCAGACGTGAAGGTGAGTTGTGATTAGCTTTCAAATTCGTAATTTCGAACCATATAAAACAACTTTTTTGATGAACGAATGGCAAAGCTGATCGTTGTGATTAGCTTTCAAATTCGTAATTTCGAACCATATAAAACAACAAAGTTTCACGAGTTCATCAAGGACACGTAGTTGTGATTAGCTTTCAAATTCGTAATTTCGAACCATATAAAACAACTCTGTTCGCAAATATTAGCTGCGATACATTGTTGTGATTAGCTTTCAAATTCGTAATTTCGAACCATATAAAACAACTGCTGGTTTGGTAAAGTTTGTTGCAGGTGGTTGTGATTAGCTTTCAAATTCGTAATTTCGAACCATATAAAACAACGGCTGTCAGTGTAAGTATATCCTGTCTGATGTTGTGATTAGCTTTCAAATTCGTAATTTCGAACCATATAAAACAACTGTATTTGTAATATTTCGAGCCTGTAATATGTTGTGATTAGCTTTCAAATTCGTAATTTCGAACCATATAAAACAACATGAAGGCATATTGTTCTTTTAGGTCGGATGTTGTGATTAGCTTTCAAATTCGTAATTTCGAACCATATAAAACAACCGGTTTGTGGAACATTGACGATCTAAAGGAGTTGTGATTAGCTTTCAAATTCGTAATTTCGAACCATATAAAACAACTGTTGGAGGACATCGAGGCAACCAAGAAGCGTTGTGATTAGCTTTCAAATTCGTAATTTCGAACCATATAAAACAACCGGGGGCAGATAGGCCCTCATTGGTTAAGTGTTGTGATTAGCTTTCAAATTCGTAATTTCGAACCATATAAAACAACGTCTGGGGCTACGGTTTTATTCAACCATCTGTTGTGATTAGCTTTCAAATTCGTAATTTCGAACCATATAAAACAACATGGGAATCGACATGATGGATCGCATCTGGTTGTGATTAGCTTTCAAATTCGTAATTTCGAACCATATAAAACAACTCATTGTATGTAAGTGACATATAATTAGTGTTTTATGTGTTGGTTTGGGAAATTTAAATCAAGTTGTTTTATACCTGAAATCCTGCCCTTTAGCAGGATTTCTCGATTTTAGAACATTTCAAGTTGTTGGTAAGGCGTTGAAGTAACTGTTTTTTTTAAGCCATAAAAGAGTTCCATGGCACCAAATTGTTTTTCCGTAACGCATAATATTCCAACTTGCCCTTTCTCAGGTAAAGCATTTTTTACTCTTCTTATGTGTACAGTTGCATTTTCAAAACTCGGGCAATGTCGAATATAAATGGAGAATTGAAACATGGTAAAACCATCCTGTATCAATTTCTTTCGGAAATCAGAATGAGCTTTTCGCTCTTTTTTTGTTTCCGTTGGCAAATCAAAGAAAACCATTACCCACATAATTCGATATTCACTAAATCTATCCATGAGATTTGAGTTGAATCTGAAAGAAGGGGAACTACATCTCGGGATACAAAATTCTTCTTTGTTCTCCTGAGAAGCATTTATAAAGTGATGTTGCGGTTTTCTGTGCAGCAATCATCAAGGGACTTCTTTCTTTATTGATTGTGACTTCGACAGTGGATATTCCAAGCAAAAGTCCTTTTATATCTTTTGAAAGTTCTGTATAGTCATATCTGGACTTAATAATATCAAGTACAATTTTGTCAACATAGGGACGGTAGGGTTCCATTATGTCATCGGCTAAGCAATATGCGTTATAGCGGTTGTGATGATGAATTCCTAGAGTTGGTAACAATCCTGAACTAACTAAAGAGCGCGCTATTATTGCTCTCAAAATGGCATAGCCGAAGTTTAGCATATTATTGGGTGGAATTCCGTCTCTATCTCTAGTGAAATCTGGAATATGTGATAAAATCGTCTTCCAATAATAAGCAGCAGCTCTTGCTTCTAAGTTATCTGAATCACCACTTTTGACATCGTCAACCCATTTTAACATGTTTTTAGCTACCTCTCTTTTTTGGTAGTTAATGACGGCAGCTTGGTTGCGAATCTTCGATTGAATGGTTTGTTGCCATAATTGCTTTTGGAGTGGTAACGATGCATCAAGTTGCTCCCGGAAGCGTTCATTCTGTAATGTATTTCCACAGAGTGGTAATAGAAGTCCTACAGGTAAATGGCTTTTATCACAGGTAATGATGGCAGTATTGGCCTCTAATAATTTTTCTAATGAATGGTGTGTTATCGTAATCTGTTGATGGTCAAGGATAACTACTCCAATATCTTCAATTGGTATCGTGTGTACGTTTTCTTTCTTGAAGTTTTGGGGAAGTGTGTCATTCCGTTCAACTTCAGGTAGTTTCACAACAAGTTGTTCGTTTGTTGTGCTAATATATGTTGGGTTGCCAAAATACAATGTGCGTTTAATCATTTTATAAACCTTTTTCCAATGATACGTTTCCGATTTTATCAACCTTAATTTTCCAACAGCAAGATTTTATCTGAATGTTTCCATCAATCGTATTTTGACTCTTATTATTTGTTCCCATTTCATTTTTCTGTATTGGAGATGAATATGTATGAGGTACAAAGTATCCTACATTTTCAGTACAGCTTACAAACTTGTAAATTTGTTTTCTCTGATCAGAATTAAGAGTAGTTAAGTTTATTGAACCTTGGGAGTTTAATTCTTCGGTTGTTGGCACATAAACTAAATCGTTAGGTGATAGATAAAAAAGCATATGTGATTCTTCTCCAGATCTTTGGTCAATTTTTTTCAATGCCACAGGGGGTAACCCCTGTTTTAGAGATTCAACGACGTAATTTAAAGGCACCGACTCATAATTTCTATTCCCCGTTTCATCCTGATATACCGCAAAGAACAAATTTGTCCCCTTATCCGCCTCAACAAATTTTGACTTTTTACTGCCATTAATTCCGACACTAAACTTATTGCCCATCGGTTCAAACGTACGTACTTTCAAAATGGGTTGGTGAGCCTTTCCGTTATTCAGTTCAAACATTTTAGTATTCATATCAACTATTCCCTCTGGCGAGAAAGCTACTTCCGGATTGCCATCGCACCTATCAAGATGATTCTTTAGAATAAGTTGAATACCAGTGTCAGTAATACTTTGGATTCTCTTATAATCAAAGCTGGCATCCAAGGGAACTCGAGAGGCAACCACAGGTTCGACGTCATTTGTAAAATAGTAAATCGCAACACGCGAAACATCCTTGCTGTTAAACATACCATCAGCTTCGTTGAAGTATTTTAGAATTTTCTTTTTATCAAGACCTTCATCCCGTAGCTGTTTGATTTTAGATTTCAGCTCCTTGTCTGTAACCATATCCATAGATTCTATAGCTACCGAAAGAGCCACCGTCTTTTTTAGTTTCAAATTGACTTGTCCAGCAACAGTAGCTTTATGGAGTGACTTTCGTATCGCCCAACTATCACCCTTGGTTTGCTTATCCAAAATCTTGGTTCCATTTATAAAATGTTGGTATCTATTTACTGTAGAATTGATTACCCTAGTGTTTTGCTTAAAACTAACAACGATATTCTCCAATGCGGTATGCGAATCTTGTGTAAAATTACCCCATGGCTTTATGAATTCTTTTGCCACTTTGATTTTCTTTCGAATTTTTACTCCATTCTCGATACGTTCGATTTCTACTTCCTCCTGTCTTCTCAGGAGATTTCGTAGTTCATATCTAATACTTTTTTCATTTTTATGCGCATGCTCATTGTTCAAGTAATTGATATGATTTCGAGTGGCACAAGCTATGACAAGTGCATCCATTGCGTGATGTCGATGATCAATACGCTTTTTTTTGAACCCCTTCTGAAGCTCTGGTGGAACGGTCGATTGGAAAAACCTTTTTCCGAATTTGTTAACCCATGAACCAAATTGATCAGAATTTGTGAGCGCATTCAGTCTTTCATATCGAGGTGTCATCAGTGTATTCCAGACATCATTCAGACCCCAATCTTGTTTTAAACGTGAGGTAATACTGCCATTACAGACAATTACATTTTTAGAGGTGGCTTCCAATTCTTCTTTTTCTCGTACTATATTTGAAAGCAATGATTTGACAACTTTGCTAATATATCTTGTATCATTTAATTGCCTATTGATGAAGTCGTCTGGTATGTCTTCCATCAAAAGTCGATTGAGCTTTCCCTTGTTTTTTGAAAAGAACTGTTTAACATGGTTTTCATAGGCGTCAAGACGAAGTACTTCGGCATTATTTCCGAAGTTTAGTTCTATGATTTTCCCTTGATTGTTTTTTATGTATTCGTATGCTGTATTATCTTCTTTGTCTCTATTAACTTCTGCTTCGCAGATGACCTTATTACTCAGTGAGTCATCAAAGTAACGTGCTTGAGGAATTATATGTTCAATCTCATAACTTGTTGTAAAAAGCTGCGAAAGTGGAATCATTTTCCCAGTATATGGTGAACGATATTTTTGATCAAGCCATAGTCGGTAGCGGGTTAGTTCATTCTGACTTGGTGTTCTTTGTTTGGCAATTTTTAGTACGTCATCCGGTATATCAATGTTAGAGTTCAGCACACCTTCTTCGTAGATTTTTAATATTTCTTGCTGACTTGGTGAATAGGGACGGACATCGCTAATGCTTCTACTATTTAACATTTCATTCAACATAGCTCTAATCCGTGCGTTGGAATCCTCATTTCTAATGTTGGTTTCAGTTATGTACTTTCTTTGATCAGCAGTGCTCTTCATTTCTCTCCCGAGTTCAATATGGATTTCAGAAATGCTGCCATACTGCTTCCAGATATCTCGTACTACTCGAAGTGTTTCCGAAAGTACTTGCTCCACAATAGGATTTCTAAGTGAATGTTGTTTAAATGATTTTAGGAAAACATCAATATCTTCGGGCTTTTCCCATCTCTCAGCATCACCATTTTCCGAGTGACGATTATAGACAATGTAGCTCGCAAACCAAAGTGGAAGACCTTTAAAACTGGATTCATCTCTGTAATCGAAGGTTCTCTCTCGTATGCGGCTTAAAATATTTTCATCACATTCTCCATCTATGATTTTACCAATTCTACTATAGGTCTGTTTATCAATTTGAAATTGATCCCAATATTTACCCATGCGCATTAAAGTCAATAGCTTTTTTATTGCTTTCTCGGAATAGGAACCATAGTCTTTATCAAATGGAGGAATCTTTTTAAATACATCAACAAAAGATTCACCGAGTTGATTCTTTTCTGCAAATCGACCAAGTGCTTTTTCAATTTCGAATTTATCCTGGACAGAATACAAAATGTGCCAAAGTTCAATCTCTTTATTTGTTGTGAGAAAGTTAGTTGGAATTGCATCGATTTTTGCAAGTATAGATTGAATCAAGAAGTGAGTCAAATTGCAGGGGTACTCTTTGTCTTGCACGTAGTTCCATCTATAAGGAAGTTCGTCCTGCCCTTTTACTTTTTTTATCTTGAAGTAGGAAGTGAGTAGTATGTCTTGCTTTATTTCTTTACGTTCATTAAGCCAATCAAATAGCTCAATGTAATCATTTTCATTTTTTAAAAATTCTATGGTTACATCAACATCCGTTTGAAGACGGTCACCTACATATTTCTCACGCGCATAGATCTTTAAATTCTTCAGAAATTGCCAAAGTCTGAACTCCTGAAAGAGTGGATGCGATTTTGGAATACACTTAAGGGGCTCCTCAATTCGAACACCATCTTTCATGAAAACTCTTTTCTCAAACGAACAATCACTAATGAGTGATTTTTTACTTTTCAAAGGTCGTTGATAAAGGATTATATCTTTAACGAAAAGTTGTTTGAAATCGCCATTAATTAAGGTGTTGGCATGGGCTTCATTGTTTGAATATAGCTCCTGAATGCAACAATTAAGTAACTCTTTATCACGAAGTTCTTCATGAAATCCTCTTTGTTTATCAAGTATAAGTTCTAATTCCTCCCGATAGTATTTTCGCTCAATCGTTCGAATCAATTTGCCCTTGATCTTCTGATTAGGATTCTGCAATAATGTATCGTAAATATAGCATCCTACAGTTTTATGACTTCTTTCAATATCATTTTCGGTTTTTTTCTTAAGAAGTGTCCAGTCTTCATCAGCTGGTGATCTAAAAGTCATTTTTTTAACAGAGCCATCCTGATTTAAGTCCGTGGTGACTATGAACTCTTTTGTTTTTCCAATCCAATCATTTAGTGAAGTTTTACTGGATCTCCTGTAAATCCATCCATTTTCAAGTAAAACATTATACCAAAGTTCACTTTTCCCTTTTTGAGATTCTTCATCTACAGAGACCTCTACGACTTGTAAAGCATGATATTCAACAGTCTTATTTTGAATATCATTTTCTTCTTCTTCACCTCTTAACTGGTAGTACCCCCTTTTTTGATTGAAATTTAAAAGAATCCATGCTAATTCTTCTTTCTTTATTTTCTGAGTTAGCGCCTTTTTTCGAAGATAGAATAGGGTCCAATCATATGGTATTCTCTTGCTTTCCTGAGTCATTTGTGGCTGATGCACCATAAAATCAGCCATCATTTCGTTAAATGATTCTTTGAAAATGAATTCATTTGTTCCAGATCCATTTTTAAGCCACGCTATCTTGGGTTCGCTTTCATTAAGAAATTTTCCGAATTTTATTTCAAAGTCTATGGCATTATCATAGTGCTCTGGAAGAAAATCTATGATGTGTAAAACACGATGGAGTCTCTCTCTTCTTAGTAGAAAACGCTCACGAAGTCTTCTTGTGCCTCGAAAACTTGTTCTATCTGCTGTTTGAGATTTGGAATTGCCACTTTCGAAAGCACCGATAATGTCTTGGCTCATTGGGATAATTCGACTGCCAAGACCCAGTATGTTGGTCGGTTTGTTATCATCGTTTTGTTGGACCATCGACCACCCAATGCTATTTGTTCCCAAATCAAGACCTAATATGTTCTTCATGATAAAAAATGTTTTACAATGCATAAAATTAAAAAAAAATTGAATTGATTTGTACAAAGAGAAAAATAAAGTATATTTGTAGTACAAATTTGAAAGCTAATCACAATAAGGATTATTCCGTTGTGAAAACATCCAAGTCGCCCTCGTCTTACAATACGGGGGCATTTTTTTGCTTTTATACATAAGAAAACTCCCAGAATGGCAAAGCATTCCGGGAGAACTTAAAAATCCATTAAATTGTAAATCGCAGATTAAATAAATCTAAGATTACTCAATTCATGTGCAAATTCATGTAGTTTCTTATCGATTTTATCAACAGTTTTTGAAGAGGGCCTCCTGTGTCCAGTTACATAATGACTTAACTGTCCGCGATTTACGCCTGTCAATCGAGATAACCCAGCCAAAGTTAAAACATCTGAATAATGTTGAAGGAATGAAGAAAGGTCATATTTTATATTAAAATCAACTTCGTTAAATTCTTTTCCTGATTCCTTATAATATTGTTTCATTTCATCATACGAATTCATAAAATCAGAAATGGCCAAATCAACCGTTTCTCCATCCCCCAATAAATCATAATTTAGATTGTGCTCATCCATATAGGCAGAATAGGACCCGTCCTTTCCCCTTTCAATAATGACATTTACTTTTTTCATCGTTTTTTTTTCTTGTATTTCCTATGTTTAGAGTATCAGTAGAGGTTAAAAATCAACTCCTGATGCTCTGCTTATGCTTTTAAGTGTGCCTGGTTTAACTTCTTCACTTCTATGATTGCTTAACTGAAAAGTGATTCCGGTAATTGGGCTTAACCATATTGGATGGTTCGCTCCACCCCTTACCCAATAGCATCCCGCTTTCTTTAGTTTACGTTCAACTTCTGAATATTTCATGGTGGTGTTTGTAATTTATTCTACAAAGATATTCAAATGAATATCATTTGCAAATAAAAAATGTTCATTTGAACATAATTTTGTGATATCGAAATTAGCGTATTTCGATGCTTCTCGGCTCACTCTCATTGTGACACCGATCAACAGCAGTTACTACAAATACTGGTTTGCTTTTCATCCAGGCTGGAATTTCATACGAGGTTTCCCTGGTGATTTTTAGGATGTTCCGAGGATCATTCAGATTTTGATCGGCTCCTTTTTTGAACCGATAAATCACAAAATACGCCGCTTTGTCCATTTCCGTTGTTTCTGCATGGGCCTTCCAGCATAGAATGGAGTTACCGGTGGCGCTTTTTTGCCAAAGGAGTTCTTCCACGGGTTTAGGCGGTAGTTGGTCGAAGGTATTGTCGGCAGGCAGCAGGGCGGGATATTTGAAGTAGTTGTTGCGCAGGCTGTCGCAGATGTGACCGGCGTTGTTTTCGAGTTCGTAGGCAGGCCAGAAGCAATGGCCAGTGATGCGCGGATCTGATGCCACCAACATCATTTTACGGTTCAGTTGCGACTTGCCCGAGGTGTCCAATTTCATCGTCCGTAATACATCCTGGCCAATGTAAA
>Ga0302286_10002023_pt1 | contig 14394 bp, 6 predicted proteins | sample III_Fen_E2_3_FD_198765 | JGI IMG/M metagenome (GOLD analysis project Ga0302286, IMG submission 198765) | Peat permafrost microbial communities from Stordalen Mire near Abisko, Sweden - III_Fen_E2_3 | ecosystem: Environmental > Terrestrial > Soil > Wetlands > Permafrost | place: Sweden: Abisko...
CTTATATATTCAAACGCTTTTTTACGTTATTTCTGATGACTTTCCTCATCTGCATTTTCATTCTGTTGATGCAGTTTTTATGGAAACATGTCGCTGAGCTAATAGGGAAAGGAATTGGCTGGTCTGTATTGGCAGAGTTTTTTTGGTATGCCATTTTATCGCTTGTACCCATGGCACTGCCCTTGGCCATTTTGTTGGCTTCATTGATGACATTCGGGAACCTGGGCGAGAATTTCGAATTAACTGCCATGAAAGCCGCAGGGGTATCACTCTTCAGGATTATGCGCCCGCTCATACTATTCATTTCGGCTGTCTGTGTGGGGGCATTCTACTTTTCGAATTATGTCATGCCTGTATCACAAACAAAATTGTGGACCCTTATATTTTCACTCCGGCAAAAATCACCTGAATTTGATATTCCCGTTGGCGAGTTCTATTCAGGCATTGAAGGATATAACATTTATGTCCGGGAAAAACAAAAACATCTGTTGAAAGATATGATGATTTATGATTTTTCAGGAGGCTTTGAGAATGCTACTGTGATAGTATCCGACTCCGGACGGGTACAATTTACCGAAGACAACAAATATTTATTGCTGACACTTTATGACGGCGAAAGCTTTGAAAATTTAAAGAAACAACGGATAAGCAGTACAGCGAACAGTGTCCCCTACTCCAGGCAAACGTTTAAATTAAAAGAAATTTTATTGGACTTTAATACTGACTTCAACCGTTTTGGCGAATCGTTGTTACAGGACCAGCATGTGAGTAAAAACTTCAAACAACTCACTCACTCGATTGATTCAGTCAGTAAGATTGCTGATTTAAGAAGCTCCACCCAGGGAAGGGACATGGTGGACCAGCATTTTCTGGGCAGGGAAATATTACACGGGAAAATGATCAACGACAGCTTAAAAAAGAACAAGAAAATATATAATCCTGATTCGCTGTTCCTGTCGCTCAACCAACAAGCCATGATACGAGCCTCAAATGCAGCCGTAGATCGTGCTAAATCGATGAAAGATTTAATTGATTACAACAAAATGATGTTGAATGAACCGGTGAATTATGTTTTACGCCATGAAATTGAAAGGCATCGAAAGTTTACCCTCTCGTTTGCCTGCCTGATCTTTTTCTTTATCGGGGCACCCCTTGGAGCAATTATACGTAAAGGAGGATTGGGAACACCTGTTGTAATTTCGGTGATCATGTTTATCATTTACTATATCATCGATAATACCGGGTATAAAATGGCCAGGGAATCAATATTACCAACATACGAAGGAATGTGGCTCAGTTCTGCGTTATTATTACCAATAGGAATTTTCCTGACGTATAAAGCCGTGGTTGATGCAACCTTGCTGAATCCGGAACAATATATACGAGCATGGAATCTGGTACGAGGAAAAATAAGCTCGCTATTTAACAAACAACTAAACTAATTGATTTAATATGAAATCAACCCTGAATACAATTGAAGAGGCTCTCGTAGACATTAAAGATGGAAAATTTATTATCGTCGTCGATGATGAGGATCGTGAAAACGAAGGAGATTTTATTTGCGCAGCAGAGAAAATTACCCCTGACATGGTCAATTTCATGGTTACCCATGGACGTGGAGTTTTATGTGCTCCTCTGACTGAAGACCGCTGTGATGAATTGGATCTTGAAATGCAGGTAGATAAAAATACATCCATTCATTCCACGCCCTTTACAGTCAGTGTCGACAAACTGGAAGGATGCACAACAGGTGTTTCGGCAGCCGACCGTGCAGCAACATTCCAGGCGCTGGCAGATCCGATTTCACAACCTGACACATTCGGCCGTCCCGGACATATATTCCCCTTACGTGCCCGCAATAAAGGAGTTTTGCGCCGTGCCGGACATACTGAAGCAGCTGTTGATCTTGCCCGGTTAGCCGGATTAAATCCTGCAGGAGCTTTAATTGAAATTATGAACGAAGATGGAACGATGGCACGGTTACCCGAATTATTTGAAATAGCTGATCGATTCGATTTAAAAGTAGTCTCTATCAAAGACCTGATCGCTTACCGTTTAAAAACAGAATCGCTGGTTGAGATGGGTGAAAAGGTAAATATGCCAACTAAATACGGCAACTTTAAACTGATCCCTTTCCGTCAGATCTCAAATGGCCTGGAACATGTGGCATTAATCAAAGGTGAGTGGGAAGCAGATGAACCGATCCTGGTACGGGTACATTCTTCGTGTATTACGGGAGATATTTTTGGTTCTTTACGTTGCGAATGCGGCGAGCAACTACACAAAGCCATGCAACTGATCGAAAAAGAAGGAAAAGGGGTAGTGGTTTATATGAATCAGGAAGGTCGCGGAATCGGACTGATGAATAAAATCAGAGCATACAAACTCCAGGAAGAAGGCTTTGATACGGTCGATGCAAACTTACACCTTGGCTTTGATGCCGACGAACGTGATTATGGTGTTGGTGCCCAGATTTTGCGCGAAACAGGTGTAAGTAAAATCCGATTAATGACCAACAACCCTAAAAAGAGAATTGGGTTGGAAGCTTACGGATTGTCGATCGTTGAGAATGTTGCATTGGAAGTTGCCCCAAATCAGTACAATGCCTATTATATGCAAACAAAGAAAATTCGTATGGGACACGATTTGAAATATGTAAAAGGAAAAGAAGAGTAAGAACAAAGGGTTGAAGGGTTTGAAAGTTTGAAAGTTTGAAGGGTTTGAGGTTAAGAAGCGATATTCAACCTGAATAAAAAAAATTACATTCTTATATGACTGAACCAAAAATAAATATCTTCTTTTATTCGTCAAATTCGTTTTTAGTGAAATTCGTTTTTTAATTCGTATAATTAGTACATTATGAAAACTGCTTTTATCACAGGTGCTACATCCGGTTTTGGACGGGCAATTGCATTCAGGTTTGCCGGACTGGGATATAATCTCATAGTCACAGGTCGACGTGAAGAACGCTTGAATGAATTAATTGCCCAGTTACATTCAGAATTCAACATTGAGATTCTGCCACTTTGTTTTGATGTGCGTGATAACGAAGCCTGCAAAACAGCCTTTCAATCCTTACCCGAATACTTTAAACACATTGATATACTCGTGAATAACGCAGGATTGGCTGCAGGTACTTCCCCATTCCAGGAGAGTGACATAGCTGATTATGATCAGATGATTGATACAAATGTAAAAGGGTTGTTGTATATCACTAAATTGGTTGTGCCGGGAATGATTGAACAACAATCCGGACATATTGTTAATATATCATCCATTGCCGGATTTGAAGTATATCCGAACGGAAGTGTCTATTGTGCTTCAAAACATGCTGTAAATGCCATAACCAAAGGGTTACGGATTGATCTGATCAAACATGGGATAAAAGTCAGTTCGGTATCACCGGGTATGGCTGAAACTGAATTTTCAATTGTACGTTATCATGGGGATGAAGAAAAAGCAAAAGCTGTATATTCAGGCATCACCCCGCTCAATGCGGATGACATCGCCGATGCTGTCGAATATATCGTTACCCGTCCGGATCATGTCAGTATCAACGATATACAAATAAATCCAACCCAGCAGGCGAATACATATATTGCACATCGAAAATAAAGTCATCGAGACAATATGAGCGATGACTAACTTTAAATTTTAAAATGCACGTTATTTTTACTTGAAATAACAATAATTAAAAAAAAATACCCTATTTTTGTGTTTGCTATTCAGTTAGCAAAAAGAACAACATGAATATTTTGTAGATATACAAAACAAAATTCACTAAAAAAAATTGAAAATGAACCCACTTGATTTAACCAAGGATCCTGAAATCGTACCAAGCGAAATTATTGAAACCACAGAAGAAACTCCTGTAACAAATCCAACAGAAGTTCCTGAAGAAACTAATGCTCAGGCAATTGAAGCAAAAGAAGAAGCACCTGTCGTTCCTGAAACCAGCTTGGAAACAGTCGTTGTAGAACAACCTGAAATACCCAAACAAATCAAGCCAGACTATGCACAAAGCACCAAGCCTGAATTGATTGAAGCTCTTAAGTTACTTATTGACAAAGAGGTGGACACGGTTAAAGATGAAGTGGAAATTATCAAACAATTGTTTTACAAAAAAACAAAGCTTGAATTTGAAGAACAAAAAAAACAATATATAGAAGCCGGTGGACTTGAAGAAGAATTTGTAGCAGGGAAAGACGAACTGGAAGAAACTTTTAAATCATTATTAAACCAATTCCGGGGTAAAAAAGCGACTTATATGGCTCAACTGGAAAAGGAAAAAGAATCCAACCTTCTACAAAAACAACACCTGTTAGAGCAAATGAAAATGTTGGTTGAAAGCAGCGATGATGTTTCAACACACATTAACGAGTTTCGCGGACTACAACAGAAATGGAAAACGATCGGCCCTGTTCCTCAAACGGCTTCAACCGATTTATGGAAACAGTTCAACCTATATCAGGAATCATTCTGGGATCTGATTAAAATCAACAATGAACTACGGGAATATGATTTCAAGAAAAATCTTGAATCCAAAACATTCCTTTGCGAAGCAGCCGAAAAACTGGCTGAAGATGAAGATATTCTTTCTGCATTCCAACAACTTCAGAAATTGCATGAAGAATGGCATGAAATGGGACCTGTTGCACGTGAAATCCGGGAACAGATATGGAATCGGTTTAAAGAAGCTTCAACAGCCATCAACAAGAAGCATCAAGCTTATTATGACATTATCAGGAAGCAGGAAGAGGAAAACTACGAACTGAAAATTGCTTTAATTGAAAAAATCGAAGGTTATGATTTCAGTAACCTGAATAGTTATCGTGCCTGGGATGAAGCTACAAAATCATTTCTTGCCTGGCAGGATGAATGGAGAAAAATAGGTTTTGCACCACGAAAAATAAATCAAAAGATTTATGACCGTTACCGGAAAGCCTGTGACAAGTTCTTCTTAGCGAAAGGTGAATTTTTCAGGGAAACAAAAAATGTCCTGAATCAAAACTCAGAAAAGAAAAAAGAACTGTGCGAAAAAGCTGAGTCTTTGAAAGACAGTGTAGAATGGAAAGAAACCACTGACAAACTCATTCAGTTACAAAAAGAATGGAAAACTGTTGGACCTGTTGCCAAAAAGTATTCAGATGAATTATGGAAACGCTTCATTGCTGCCTGCGATTATTTCTTTGAACAAAAAAATAAAAATACATCCGGAGAAAAAAATGCAGAGGTCGAAAACCTGATTAAAAAGAAAGAATTGATCGCTAAGATTGACGCTTTGGAAAAGACAGACAACCCGGCTGATTCTCAAACAGCATTGCGCGCATTCATGAATGAATGGAACACCATTGGACACGTTCCATTCAAAGAAAAAGACAAAATATATAAAGAGTACCGCGAAGCAGTCGACAAGCAATTTGAGACTCTAAACATGGATTCTTCAAACCGTCGCATGGAAAACTTCCGCACAAATGTAAAAGAACTAAGCGGCAAAAACGAGAATAAATTATTCAGGGATCGTGAGAAATTGCTTCATGCTTTCGAACATTTGAAATCAGAGATTGCTACTTATGAAAACAATATCGGGTTCTTTACTTCCAGCTCTAAAAATGGTGGTGGACTGATTAAAGAAATGGAGCGTAAAATTGAAGCATTAAAAAAAGAATGCAAAGAAATCGAAGAAAAGATAGGACTTATTGAAGATAGCATTCTATAAGAATCATCCACTCGAATAAAAAAAATCCTCAACCATATCGGTTGGGGATTTTTTTGTTTTGTTTTTTCAATCGGAAGCAAATTATGAAGTTGATTTTAATGGAAAGTCATTTCAAAGTGGGATGTATGTTTATCAATTAACGGAAGGGAATTCACTTAAAGGTCAGGGAAAAGAACTCATTCAAACAGGGAAGTTGTTATTCGTTAAACAGTGAAGCTATTAGACACGAATGAAATCGTTGACTTGTCAGAAATAAACTCAAACAGCTTCCATAAGATTATCTCAGGTTCATCTTTATAATTCTCTTTGAATAAAACAATAAAAGCCTGATTGAATATGATTCAATCAGGCTTTTATTTATGTATATAAATATAAGTATAGTTTCAGGTCTTATTCAAACATGTTCCTGAAATGAGCGAAGAAATTACGGGAAGCAGCAGCATTTGGCTTCACATTCTCCGACTTACTCAGTTTTTCTATGGCTGATTTCTCATCTTTATTCAGGTTTTCAGGAATATAAACGCCAATGTTTACCAACAGGTCACCCGTTCCATAGCGATTAACACTTGGCAGCCCTTTGCCACGAAGACGCAATACTTTTCCGGGTTGTGTTCCGGGTGCTATCGTTACTTTTACTTTCCCTTCAACTGTCGGTACTTCTACCGAACCACCCAGGGTAGCCATCGGCACTGTCAACAACAGGTTATATATTAAATCATTTTCATCGCGAATAAGTTCCGGATGTGCTTCTTCTTCTATCAAGACCAATAAATCACCGTCAACACCACCTCTTCGGGCAGCATTTCCTTTTCCACTGACTGAAAGTTGCATACCTTCCATAACGCCTGCAGGAATATTGATAGTGATTACTTCATCTTCCCGAACAATGCCTTCACCATTACAATGTGTACACTTCTCCTTAATAATTTTGCCATCACCTCCACAGGTTGGACATTCTGCAGCAGTCTGCATTTGACCAAGAATCGTCTGTTGCACTCTTGTTACCCTTCCCTGACCATTACACGTCGGACAGGTTGAAGAAGATGAGCCATGAGCAGCTCCAGTACTGTTACAGTGTGAACAGCCAACATATTTCTTTACTTTAATTTTCTTCTCTACTCCCACTGCAATTTCAGCCAACGTAAGCTTAACCTTCACACGTAAATCGGAACCACGGCGTACCCGTTGTCCTCCTCCACGCTGGCTACCACCGAATCCACTGAATCCACCAAAATGACCACCGAAAATATCACCAAAATGGGAGAAGATATCATCCATATTCATGTTACCTCCGTTGAAACCACCTCCGGCAGCACTACCTACCCCGGCATGTCCAAACTGATCATACCGTTGACGTTTATCCGGATCACTAAGCACTTCGTAGGCTTCAGCAGCTTCTTTGAAATTCTCTTCCGATTTTTTATCTCCCGGGTTTTTATCTGGATGAAACTTAATTGCTTTTTTGCGGTAAGCTTTCTTTATTTCATCAGCAGAGGCTGATTTAGGAACTTCCAGTATTTCGTAATAATCTCTCTTGGACATATTTTTTGATGTGCTTATAAACTAATAATTAAATCATCCACGAATGGATAAAACTATATAATGGCAATATTTTTATTTCCTTTTTAGAGCCAATCGATGTTAGCCCTCCTTTAAAGCAAATCCAGGGTACCTTGTTTGCATAGTCCTGAGTTATTCTCCAACAACTACTTTTGAATAACGGATAACCTTTTCGTTCATGGTATAGCCTTTTGCCACACAATCAATGATTTTACCTTTTAATTCTTCGCTTGGGGCTGGGAAAGTAGTAATCGCTTCATGGAATTGCGTATCGAATGTTTCATTTTCTGTTGGGATTGCTTTAATTCCATTTTGCAACAAAAAAGAGATAAACTTTGTATAGATCAATTCTACTCCATCTTTAACTGACTGTACATCTTCCGAAGTTTCCATAGCCTTTAATCCACGTTCAAAATCATCAACCAATGGCAGCATATCAACCAATACTTTCTCACCGGCTGTTTTCAGCAGATCCATACGTTCCTTTAAAGTCCGTTTCCGATAGTTATCGAATTCGGCCATTAATCTCAGGTTTTTATCATTCAATTCAGCACATTTCTGTGACATTACCTCAAGTTCATCTTCAATCTGATCAGCAGCATCATCTGAAAATTCTGAATTTTGATTTACTTCTTCAATTTGTGATTCCGGAGATACTTCAGGGACTTCTTCTGAATGTTTTTGTTTCTTCATATTTTAAGTTGTTTTTTGCTTTTTGATTAGCCTTCACATACAGTGACGGGTTAATGCAAGTTATCAATTATTTTGCCAAAACACCCGAATTCCGCTTTTGGCAGGAATCGGGTGGCAGATTGGCAGAAATGCATAACGCATCTATTAAAATCAAGTCAAAATGTACGCTATATTAAGAATTATTTTCTCTTTAGCCATTTTACAAATTTAGCCGGATCTTCATTAAAAGTATACGATTTATTTAGAGGAATCCCATTGTTGTCGAGCATGACATAAAAAGGCTGCGCATTTGCACCGAACTTAGATCGTTGCAGATAACTCCATTTATCGCCGACTGTCTCAATGGAAGTAGTTCGACCATTTTCATTGACTTCATATGGTTTTGACAATTTAGTTTTATCATCCACAAATAAAGAAATCAATACAAAATCCTTTTTAAGCAATTCCTTTACACTCATATCCGTCCAAACAGAGGCTTCCATCTTACGGCAATTCACACAACCGAAACCGGAGAAATCAATTATTACCGGAATCTTTTTCTCAGCAGCAAAGGCCATACCCAAGTCATAATCGGTAAAGGCCGGATGCACATCGTTGGTATACAAATTAAAATCCTGTGTATAGAGCGGAGGGGCAAAAGCACTGATTGCCTTTAAGGGTGCTCCCCATAAACCAGGAATGATATATACGGAGAAGGCCAACGAAACAATAGCTAAAAACACTCCCAGCACAGAGGTATGTTTTGATTCACTATCGTGGGCAAAACGTATTTTTCCGAGTAAATAGAATCCCAACAGGGCAAAAATGACAATCCAGATAGTGAGGAATACTTCCCTGTCAAGAATATGCCAACCGTAAGCTAAATCGGCAACTGAAAAGAACTTCAGGGCTAGAGCAAGCTCGAGGAAAGCTAACACCACTTTTACCGAATTAAGCCATCCACCTGACCGTGGCATTGATTTAAGCCAGGAAGGGAAAAGAGCGAACAGGCTGAATGGAATAGACAAGGCAACTGCAAAACCGAACATACCGATTGCAGGAGATAATATTGATCCACTGGAAGAAACCTGCACCAACAGTGTTCCAATGATAGGACCCGTACAGGAGAATGAAACCAATACAAGCGTGAACGCCATAAAGAGAATACTTATGAACCCGGCAGTTGAGTCTGCTTTCGCATCCAGTTTTGTAGACCAGGAAGATGGCAATGTTATTTCGAAAGCTCCAAAGAACGATATAGCAAAGACTACCAGCAAGCCAAAGAACAATAAATTAAAAATTGCATTTGTGGATAGGCTGTTCAAGGCACTTGCACCAAAAATCAAGGTGATAAGGATACCAAGCAACACGTATATAAAAATAATAGCCAAGCCATAAAGAAGGGCATCACGTTGCCCTAATTTCTTGTTTTCAGACCTTTTCAGGAAGAAACTAACGGTCATTGGAATAATAGGCCAGACACAGGGTGTCAGTAATGCCAGAAAGCCGCCAATCATTCCTGCCAGAAAGATCAACCAAAGTGACGTTGACCCTGCAGTACCTTCTCCTTCACCGAAACTGTTTAATTCTTTAATAACCGGTTTCCAGTAATCGGATGCCTTTACAACAGCCACCGGCTTTGCTTCAGCAACCACCTTTGAAGAACCCAGATTAAAAGGTATCTTGCTTGGAGGCAGGCAACTTTTATCGTTACATGCCATAAACTCAACGTATCCTTTAATCTTTGCGATCGAACCCTCCTTAAGTTTAAACTTCTGAATAAAAATAGCTTCGTTCGTATACCAATTCAGTTCCATATTAAAATTGGCATCAAATTGCTTCAACAGCTTAGACGGCGCTTGTATTGCTCCATCTTTTCCTGCATTTTCTATTGTTTCAAACACAATAGAGGTGGGTTGTGGCCCTCCTTTTGGGAGATTCAACCCATACAAATGCCATCCTTCATCAATAGTAGCATGGATCTGAACTTCAGCCGTTTTATCACCGGTATTTTTAAGTTCTACGTTCCATTTTACAGGTTCATAAATCTGACTGAAAGAAGAAGAGGCAAGCAGTAATGAGAGAAATACAATAATATTCTTTTTAAACATATAATTTTATTTAGGTCATCAATAATCAATTCAAAAGACAAAATTACACCAATGCAATTGAATACAACTCATACAATAACAAAACTCATAACGATATTAACGATTCATTATGAATTTTTAATTCATAATGAGTATTATCGGGTCAGCATAAATTTAAAACTTACACCAAAATCAGAAGAAGAGACAGGGTATGAAGAAGAAATGAGCGGCGTACTCATTTGCTTATTATAAAACAACTGGATATTTACTTTAGAGCTAAATACATAATCTGCAATTACCTTCAATGTAAATAATTTATTTCCGCTCGAAGCCTGGGTTATATTTTCATCTATTTTACGAAGCAACGTTTTGATATCTTTGTACGACAAGTCGGCACTAAGTTTCAAATCGTTCTTTATCTTGGTTTGTTTATCCGATTTCAATCGCATGATTACATCAAAATCTTTCAACACATACCCAGCCCCAATTACATACTCATCTGAAGCCGATTCTATTAATTGGGCACTTGACAGATTCAACACCATATTACGTGATTTGCGGTATTCCATTTTTCCAGTCATACTATTCTTCATGGCTACATTCACACCAATAAGCGGAACAAACTGCTCGTTGATGGACACGTCCGAAATATTATTGGTGGATGAAGGAATGGCATTATTATCATTCTGCACATCACTTACATAACCAAAAGTATTATTGTCGCTCATCCCTACCCAGGAAGAATACGAAGTATATGAACCGATATTGTAACTACAAACATATGAATGTGTCAGGCTGACCGATTTAAACCTGTCTTTGATCCAGTCAATATTTGACAACCCGTCATAACTGATTCTCCAGTTCGGCAGAATACTTAAAATAGACAAGAATGGATTACTGTCAACCGAATTAATGTCACGACCGGTATATGCAGCCAGGAACGAAGGGATCAACACATCCGTTGAGTTTAAATTAAAAGCCCCATTTTTAGGATCAAAAAGGCTTCCTCCCAAACTATTCGGATTTACGGTTTTATCAAAAAAGCCTGTAGTAGGATACCTGGTATTGGTATATTTAGCATTCAATTTATCGACTACAGTCTGCCTGTTTGCTAAGAATGTATTAAACAATTTCGAATTATAGTTTTGCTGAGCAGTTCCTGTTTTTGCAAATGAGGTAGCCAATGCCATTATGGTAATATTATAACTTCCGGTAAATGTTTGCGGCATCCCATTTGACATATAATCAATGGAAGTATTCTTGGCATAATAGCGTTTTGCATTTAAATCAATCTTTAAACCTGCAATCGGTTCAATCGAAACTTTTATATCCAGGTCAGACGTAAAAGCAGTCGTTGCCTGATTGGTAATCTTGGTCGTATCACTTTTAAACAGCCAGCCATTATCGTATGCCGATTTAATTGTGTTTATTCCATCCGTAATCCCGAATACAAAAGCATATCCCGGTGCATAGAGGCCATTACCTGTCTTTTGTTGACCCAGGAAGCCTGCTTCAGGCAAAAAGCCAGGTAACACCATGCTGTTCGATTCCCTGTACGTAATCGATGCCCGACGAAGCATCATCAGAGTACGGGCCACAAAATCCACCGTATTTTTCAACGGGCTATGTATGGACTCATCCAAGGTTGTAAAGCTAAGAAGCACACTATCCGAATTTACCGGAGGGGTAATCTCTACTGAAGTTGAGTTCTTTGTTTTATAAAACAGTGACAGGGCTTTGCCGTTTCTGTCAACAGCTGTAAATTTCAGTTTTTCACTACCAAGCCGGTGGTTAATGGTAAGTATTTTGTTCTTTTCCAGGTTTACCTTTTGAGTATAAGTCTTAGATTGAAATTTTGGTTTCCCCAGATTTGTTTGTGCACCAAAGCGCCGGTTTACCTCTTTCAGGTATTTGGATTTATTATACAGGTTTTCAAAATTAAACTGTCCGTCAACTTGCCATGAACCCATGCTGGTAGCTATATTACCAGGGTTTTCTCCACCGGGTATAATGGCCATCCTATTCCAGTTGTAAGTTGAATTATATGAGGCATTGCTAACTACCCAATCGAAAAGAGGGATTTTATTAATAGGCAGGCTCCACGATGCTGAAAAGACTTGTTGATAGGTATATGGAGTACCCAGTTTTTTAATATTCGACCAGACAGAATCCCGCCATTCTTCATAATACTGCTTTCCGATTTCAGGAGTTTTATTCAGAGGTTCTGCAATATTAGCATTCATGGCAGTTTGGAAACTTAGCCGGATAGCCTTAGTCAAATCATATTTAATATCAAATTGCCTGTTCCACATGAAATTTGAACTGTTCGTACGGGTTATATTATTCAAACTGCTTCCGGCATCTGTGGACGTTACATTTAAATCGCGTAACTGAACCTGTGAATACTGGCGGTCCAGGTTGCTGATATAACTCAATGAAGAAGGCAAATAATTAAAGTTGAAATCCTTGATGATTTTAAACAAGGGTTTATCCAGGGCTTTTACACTCTTAAACGGCTCAAACGGTTTAGGATTAAACCCAAAACTATAATTGATAGCTGCACGTTGATCCTTTATCAGATTTTGTTCTATTTCCGAATTATGTTGGTTCGTTTCGTTATAAGCATAGGTAAAAGTCACATTCGCCGGGTCATAAAACTGAGGTGTCTTACTTTTTATATTAACTTTAGCTCCGGTTATATTAAAACTCTTCGTGGTATTTACTGTATTTGCAATTGCATTCAACGAATCCTTAGTTAATATCCTTGGTCCATCAACGTTCTGATTTTTGGGCAATGTACTTAGTGCATCACTTAATAAGACATCCTGGTCAAGCGGATTATACTTCGGTGCCAATGTTTCATTTGAATACGAGAAATAAGCTGGAATCTTCAGTTTAATTGCTTCCGGTAAGAAGCGACCTAGTTCCAGTGCTGTCGAGAAATTCATTTGATACAAGTTATCCAGCCTACGGGTCATTACATTACTTTCAATCCCACCGTATCCGGCAGTTTCCATTCTTCCGGAGAAGTTTAAGGTACCAACATCCGAAAGCCCTACTGCCAGGTTACCCATAGCTGCCCAACCTCCCGATTCATCAAATTGTGACATGCGGAGTTCATCGGTCCATATTTCTCCCGATTTAGTTCCTCCACTGTTATTTCTCACCCCTATCAATATATTCTCAACGTCAGAGATGGAAGGATTACCTTTGACAGTAATCTTATTATTCGGTTTATTCGGATCATGGTCCACATAGGCTACCAAATTCGAACCTCTTAAAGAAGCATTTTCTTTATTCCGCTTTAGTTTTACATTTGTCAGTACGTCAAATGAGAAATCGAACATATTCTCCGGATACCAGACAGTTTCACGATCAGCAGACTTTTCCCCTGAATAAATACCTGCCGGTGTCAACCGCAACGGAATTTCATATTCGTAATAGTTATCATGCAAATCCGATCCTATGCGGATAAAACATGACAATTCATTATCTTTTAAATTATAATTATCGACTGTCATTTTTTCAGCATGTACAAACATTTGCAGGCGTTTATACTGACGCATGTCATAGGAGGCATTCTTATACACTCCACGGGCATCACCCGGAGACAGGTCATTCACCCGCAACACCATTGATTGTTCATTTTGTTGTAGCAATTGAGGTTGACCAGGATCCGTTTCACGTGTTATTCCCGGAGGCAACACGTAATTCACAGGTGATTTGCTGGCATTTTCCTCGATATTGACAGCCTGGATATCTAGTTTGCCGGTCTGGCTTGGAGCTGTTGTACCTGTTTCATACAATGGCTTTGTGTAACCACGCCATTCACCACGCACCAGGTCAAGGGTAGCCAGCCTTAAATGGGCATCACTATCAAAGTTGGTCATGAACATTCGAATAAACCGGATCGATTTAAAGTTACGAATACCTCCTATAGCTTCAGGATTCTCCCTGATTGGAATTTTGAACTGATACCAGGTTACAGCTTCGGTTTTACCATTTTTAAGCGTCACCTGGGAAGTTATGGCGTCAGTAATGTAGTTCTTTCCAACCGTCATATTATCTTTCGTAATATTGACTTTATATTGGTAATACTTTTCATATTCATTCATGGTATTATCCCCGTTGATGTCTTCATTATCCGGGATTGAAGTCGCTGATGTAGCATATGATTCAACTACAGTACTTGCATCTGGCGAATTACCTTCCGGTCCGTTATAATGCTTATAACGGGTCAAAATATCGAGTTGTGCATTGTCATAATCCGTACCACGGTAAAAGTGGTAGTTATCACCTGCCGGATCATTTAAAGGTGAGAATGGATCAGCCAACATTTTCTGACGTTCTTCC
>Ga0302286_10002025_pt1 | contig 14391 bp, 8 predicted proteins | sample III_Fen_E2_3_FD_198765 | JGI IMG/M metagenome (GOLD analysis project Ga0302286, IMG submission 198765) | Peat permafrost microbial communities from Stordalen Mire near Abisko, Sweden - III_Fen_E2_3 | ecosystem: Environmental > Terrestrial > Soil > Wetlands > Permafrost | place: Sweden: Abisko...
CCGTTTCTCGGGTAACGTGGCGTGATGCATATATTACAGCAGTGAAAACACTAAGAGATGCAGGAATTAAAACTACATTGGTGTGCGATGCAGCTGGTTACGGACAAGATAATAAAGCACAAACTATTTTGACATATGCAAAAGCTGTTCAGGCAAGCGATCCATTGCATAATTGTCTTTTTTCTATACACATGTACTGTGAATGGGCAAAAGGTGGAAACTCAACGGTAGCAACAGATTTACCTGCCGTAAGAAATGCAGGTATTCCAATTATTGTTGGTGAATTTGGCTGGCAGGAAAATATTGCTAACCTATGCGACATCGATGAAGTTGGAATTATTAACACCTGCGAGGCTAACGGAATTGGTTGGATTGCATGGTCTTGGAAAGGTAACGGTTCTACAGAAGCATTTTTGGATTTGAGTGCCGATTGGGCTGGAACAAGTTTGAACGCTTGGGGACAAACAGTCGTAAATGGAGCAAATGGTACGAAGACAGGGATCGTTGCCTCTGTATTTACAACAACTACTAATCCATCACCAACTGTCAACATAGCTGCTCCAGCAAATAATTCTAGCTCTTGTTATGGAACGTCAATTATTATTAATGCAAACCCAACTATAACAACAGGTTCAATTAGCAAAGTCGATTTTTATGATGGAACTACACTTTTAGGAACCGATAATACTTCACCTTATTCCTACACTTGGGTATCTGCTTCAACTGGAGCACACACAATTGGTGTTATTGCTACAAGTGCTGCAAATGTTGCATCAACTAAGGTAACCGAAACCATTACAGTAAATGCTATTCCAGCAATACCAACGGTTACATCTCCTGTAAATTACACACAAAATGCAACAGCTGTAGCTCTTACTGCAACTGGAACGGCATTAAAATGGTTTACCGTAGCAATAGGTGGAACAGCTTTAACAGCATCACCAATACCAATGACTTCTGTTGTTGGAACTACAAATTACTATGTATCGCAAACGTTGAATACTTGTGAAAGTGCACGTTCTACAATAGCTGTAATAGTTACAGCTGCAACTACACAAAAGGTTTCGCTTAAAGTTGGATGGAATTATATTGGTTGTCCAATTTCGGGAAGTACTCCAATTGCTAAAGCATTATCGAGTATTTGGGCAAATGTTCAAATAGTAAAAAATCTTGATGCATTCTATTCATCTGCAAATGCTCCAGCATTAAATTCATTAACAACTGTTGAATGGGGTAAAGGCTATATGATAAAAGTTACAACAGCTTGCGACTTAGATTGGATCGTACAATAAAAAACGTGAAATGGGAATTAAAATAATGTATGTTCACGTATATAATTTTTAAGTAACTCATATTCCCATTTATCATCTATATATAATTTGCTTATATAAGATGTTTTTGATAAGTGTAAATATTTATTTATATTTGAAAAGAGCTTGTTCTGGGGTTTAGTTGTATTTCCATTTGAATAAATTGACGTGTTTAGGGCTAATTTGAGATTATTTTCATTTTATGTTTTTTTGATATTTGCAAGTAATACTAAGCTATTTGCAAGTAATTATAATTTCCATAACTACTCCACAAATCAAGGACTTTCACACAAAACGGTAAATGCAATACTTCGCGATAGTGAAGGCTTTTTATGGGTTGGAACAACAAACGGATTAAGTCGGTTTGATGGATATAGTTTCAAAAACTTTTTTAATGACGAATTCGATAGTTTGTCGGTTGGTGCAAATATTATCTACGATATTGTAGAGAATAAGGATCATACTATTTGGATTGCTACAAACAACGGAATCAAATTATACGACAAAAAAACAGAAAAATTTCATGCTATAAAAATGCCGGAAGGTGCAACATATATGCCTTTCCCCTGTTTGACTGTTGATGATGCTGGAACCGTTTGGACTTGTCAAACAAATCTTGGACTCTTTAAAACGACAAACACCAGCACCAATACAACAACTCAAAAGATTGATTTAGCAAAACTACTCAAAACAAAGAAGCAGCCAACGATTTGGAGAGTTTGTGCTTACGAAGGTTTTCTTTGGCTATCAAGTTCCTTCGGAATTATACAATATGATTTTACTAATAATAAAGCAATTATTATTCAAACAGGCAAAGCTATATCCTTTTGCCCCTCTATAAAAATAGGCTTGCAACATGAATTATTATTTACTATATACGATCAAGGTATTTATATCTTAAACACAAAAACACTAAACGGTTCGTGGATAGAAAAAAACAAGTTTGTTCCTAAAGGAATTGTTGTTGTAAATATTAATGATGCTGTTAGAATGAACGATAGTTCTATTTGGATTGCGACTTCACCAGGGCTTTATCGTGTTTCGAAAAATGGATTATCAACAATAATTGGCGAAGATACTGGAACATTAAACCGATTGAAAGAAACCGGTGTTTCTTATTTGTATCTCGACAATACAAAAAATATTTGGATAGGTACCTTCGACTATGGTGTTTTTGAGTTAAACAGTCATAAAGAATTTTTTCGTTCATCTAAATGGTTTTCAAGACAGGATGAATCGGTGAAACCTGTTTATAGCATTTATGTTTTTCCAAATAAAATGTTAGTTTATGGGAGTTCTCAAGGTTTATTCTGTGTTCAAAAAAATAAAGCAACGAGAAAAATTCTACAAAATACAATTGTAAGTATTCAAGCGATTAACAATACTCAATGTCTAATATTTACTCCCGATTCAATTTATATTTTCGATAATAAAACGGTAACGATACATAAATTTAAAAAAGGGTCATTTCCTGCATGTGTATATAAAGATAAAAATGCTATTATTTGGACTGGATATTGGGGAGCTGGACTAAAAGGCGAAAACTTTATAACAAATCAACATTACACATTAAATGTATCAAACGATATTTCCAAAAATATCATTTACACAATATGTGGTGACAACGACGGTTCTCTTTGGCTTGGAACGTATGGTGTCGGCTTGGTTCACGTTATAAATCCAACATCTTTAAAACCCACGTTAAAATATTATCTTCACAACAAAACCAATAACTCTATAAGTTCAAATGAAGTGTTATCATTACATAACGACGAAAGAGGTTCAATCTGGATTGGTACTTGTGGAGGAGGACTTAATCGATTCAATAAAAAAACAGAATTATTTACTCATTTTACTATTAAAAATGGATTAAAAAGCAATGTGATTGAAGCAATTACTTCCGATAATGATGGAAATGTCTGGTTTACATCAAGTGTTTTAAGTAAATATAATGTTCGAACAGAATCGTTTACCCATTTCACAAATTCCGATGGTGTGTCTGGCGAATTTAATGTGGGAAGTTGTTTTAAATCGAGCGATGGACAAATTTTCTTTGGTGGCAATAACGGTATTTTATCGTTTTATCCCGATAGTATTCCAAATCCTATTCCCCCAAAACAACCTATACTTACAGGATTATACATTTTCGGATTACCCGTTTCACCAGGTGATACTATCAATAATTTAGTCCCTTATAAAGCATCTATTACCTATTCGAATCGACTTATACTACCATATTCTTTCAACTCTTTTTCAATCGAATTTTCGAGTCTTTATTTCTTCGAAACAAACAAAATATCTTATTCCTATATGTTAAAGGGGCAAGATCGAAAATGGATTCCAGCATATTCGAGCAATCGAATAGCATCGTATTCTGGTTTGCAGCCTGGCATCTATACGTTTTTAGTCCGTGCATCAAACGGTACATCACAATGGAGTGAACCGAAAATTATTATTATCGAAATAGTACCACCTTGGTGGATGACATGGTGGTTTAAAGTTTTTATTTTAATTTTTATTCTAATTCTTATTATAGTAATTACAGCGTATAGAATTAATATAATTAAAGAACAAAATAAAAAATTAGAAAAACAAGTTGCCGATAGAACGCTCGACTTAAGACATGCAAATAATATACTCCAAGAACAATCGCTGGCATTACATCAACAAAACGATAATCTAAAAGAAAATCAATTAGTTATCGAAATGAAAAATGGACAATTACAAGAAGCTCTCGAATCGAAAGATAAGCTTATTGGCATTATTGCTCACGATTTTAGAAATCCACTTGCAAGCCTTACAGGTTTTGCTTCTTTATTAATTTCAGAAAGCGTAAAACCCAAATCAGAAAAATTAAAAATGTATTCCGAACATATTTATAATTCTGCTACAGCACTTATGAATCAAATGATGACCGTACTCGATTGGGCGCTTGGGCAAATGAATGATGTGAAATACAAACCGATAGAAATAAATTTAGAACTTTTGCTTTTCGATGCTATTTCGCTTGTTAAGGATAGTGCGTTGCAAAAACAAATAACAATATCAACACAACTTGAATTCACTTCTAATGCTTTTGCCGACCCTCGAATGATAAGCACTGTTTTTAGGAATCTTTTAACTAATGCCATTAAATATACCGCTCGCAATGGCTCTGTTTTAGTGCTAATTCAAGAACATGAAATGGAGCTAGATGTTACATTTATTGATACAGGAATAGGAATGGATAGTAAAAAATACGAATCAATTTTTGCTGGATATGATAAAAATAGTGTGATTCTAGGAACTGAAAACGAAAAAGGAACAGGACTTGGATTACAAATTTGTAAATCGTTTGTTGAAAAAAATAATGGTTCAATATCCGTTAAAAGCAACGAAGGTATGGGCTCTGTTTTTACTGTAACATTACCAAAAGGAAATGAAGTTGCAGTTAAATATCCTATAATTATCGAAAATCCAAATAATACCTTTTTTGAAGATACCGACATAATTAAATCAGACATCCAAACGGTATTAATTATTGATGATGATAATGAAATTGTATCAATGATTAAGGAGCTGTTTTCTTCGCATTTTAAAGTTATCGAAGCTCAGGATGGACAAGCTGGTTTGCAAATTGCACAGCAAATGTTGCCAAATTTTATTATCTGTGATATAAACTTGCCAAAAATCAATGGAATAGATCTGTGTATGCTTATTAAAAACGATACTCTTACGAATCATATTCCAGTTTTAATGATAACAGCTCAAAAGGAAGAAGACATTCAAAAAGAAAGTTTCATGTGTGGTGCCGACGATTTTATTGCAAAACCGTTTAATCCATATATTCTAAAACACAAAGTTATTGCCATACTCGAAAATCTCAGAAAACATGGCGAACGTGTTCGAAAACAAATTGATATTTCTAGCAATTTTACTTTGCCCGAAAGTGTTGATGATGTTTTTATTGCCAAAATAATTCAGTTGGTTCAAGAACAGTTTTCTGACCCTGATTTCGATGTAAATATGATCGCAAAACAAGAAGGACTAAATAGAACTCAATTGTGGCGAAAGTTTAAAAATACTACTGGCAAAAATCTAGGCGACTATATTCGCGACATGCGTATGCAAAAAGCTATAGAGATGCTTAAAACAGGCAAATATCGTATATCGGAAATTGCGTTCGAAGTTGGTTACAACGAACCAAAATACTTTACTAAATGTTTTATCAAAGAGTTTGGTGTAAGTCCTTCGACTTATATAGAGAATAATCTGTTGTAACTCTTAATATACATACTCAGCAAAACTCATTATCCCTATCATTAAAACGTTCAATTGTATTAAAAGGGTGCTTTTTGTAACAATTATATCCTTTCCTTTATTGTTTCTTTAACTACTTTTGTTTTAAATAATTAATAGTTAAGGTAATGAAAACAAAGGGGTTAGTTGTAATATTTGCAGTGGTTTTAATATTGTCGAATAGTATACAAAGTAGTGCTCAATATCAGTGGAAAAGTCTACCGTTAGGTGGTGGTGGTTTTGTGTCGGGAATTATAACCTGCCAAGCCGAAAAAAATCTCATTTATGCACGTACCGATGTTGGTGGAGCATATCGTTGGGATAACGTCAATAATGCTTGGATTCCTATTCTCGATTGGATAACCGATGACCAAGTTGGCTTTACTGGAGTTGAGGCATTGGCTATTGATCCTTCTGCACCATCAAAATTGTATCTGTTGGCTGGTATCGGTTATTTTAATGGAGGTAAAACAGCTATTCTTCGTTCAAACGATTATGGTGCAACATTTACAACGACCGAAGTAACTACACAATTTAAAGCTCACGGAAATGGTGCTGGTCGTCAAAACGGAGAACGTTTGGTTGTAGATCCAAACAAAGGAACCATCCTATTTTGTGGTACTCGACGCGATGGTCTATTCAAAAGCATTGATGCTGGAGCAACTTGGACAAAAGTTGCTGGATTTCCTGCTGCAGTAACACCAAATGATAATGGAATATGCTTCGTTATATTTGACAAAACAACGGGAACGGCTGGAAATGCTACACAAACTTTGTATGCTGGCGTTTCAATAATGGGATCGACTAATATTTACGTTAGCAAAGATGGCGGAACAACTTGGGCAGCACTTGCAGGACAAACAACCACATTTATGCCTCAGCGAGCAGTAATAGCTAGCGATGGTAATATGTATATAACCTATGGACAAGGAGCTGGTCCCGGTGGCGGGGTAGGTGCTGAAACAATGTACGATGGTCAGATTTGGAAATTCAATACAAAAACACCCGCATGGACAAATATAACTCCAGTTATAGCAGGTAATACAATGGCTTTTGGTGGAATTTCGGTTGATGCTTCAAATCCACTAAAAATAGTTGCAACAACCATTAATAAATATATGCAACAACCTTGGGGCTGGGGCGATAGAATATTTGTAAGCACAAATGGCGGTACAAGTTGGACAGATCTTGTTGAAAGCAACAAGTTAGCAATGAGTAATGGTGGACTTCCTTGGATCGATAACCATGCATATCACTGGACTGGTTCAATTGAAATTGATCCTTATAACCCAGAACGAGTTTTTATGAGTTCTGGAAATGGGATCTTTATGACTCAAAATCTTAGTGCAGCAACATCTACTTGGACATTTACCGCAAAAGGACTTGAAGAAACTGTACCACGTGATATTGTAAGTATTCCAGGTGGACCAGTTGTAACCGTAATTTACGATTACGATGGTTGCACGTATAATGATATTACAAAATATACAACCACACACAATCCAGGTATGGGAACATCAACAGGAGTTTGCTATGCCGCAAAAAATACAAGTTATATAGTTCGATGTGGTGGTTGGGCAGGAGGTCCAACTCCAATTTATTATTCCACAAATTCGGGAGCAAAGTGGAATGCATTTGCATCATTACCGGGAGGTACACCAATGCAAGGACGTGTAGGTGTTTCGGCCGATGGTACTGCAGTTCTATGGTGTCCAGATGGATCTACTACAACATATCGCACAATAAATAATGGAACAAATTGGACAAATGTAAATGGATTAACATTCAACTCTATGCCAGTTGGCGATGTTGTTAATATAAATAAAATGTATGCCTACAATCCCGCCGATGGTTTTATGTATGTGAGTACCGATAAAGGAGTAACTTTCGTAAAATCGGGAAGTGCTGGTACGGGAGGTTCTTATATTATTCGCCCTGTAATTGGAGGTGTCGAAGGCGATGTTTGGATTGCTATGTACAATGGCGGGTTAACAAGAACTAAAAATTCAGGGGCAAGCTTTGCTAAAATTACAAGTGTTGCTGCTTGTACAGCTGTTGGATTTGGAAAAGCAGCAACAGGTAAAACATTCCCATCGGTTTATATATGGGGAAAAGCTAATGGAGCCACAAAAAATGGCATGTATCGTTCCGATGATGAAGGTGTAACATGGATTCGCATTAACGACGACCAACATCAATACGGTGGTCCAGCTAATGGACAATTTGTAATTGGCGATATGAACACTTATGGTCGTGCATACATGAGTACTGCTGGTCGTGGTGTAATATATGGTGAACCAAGTAACACACCTCCACCACCAATTTCCATAACTCTTGGAAGTAGTGCAACTTCTGTATGTATCGGATCTTCTGCAATCTTAACAGCTACTCCTACGGTAACAACTGGAACTGTAAGCAAGGTTGATTTTTACGATGAGACAACACTATTAGGAACAGATAATACTACACCATACACATATACTCTAACCAATCCAACGATGGGAGCACATACTATTACTGCGATCGCAACATCGTCAACCGCAGCAACGGCAACATCTGATCCAGTAACATTAACGGTAACAACTGGTGCAACTATTACACCTTATTTACAAACAAATGGTGGTGCATGGTTACAACAATTAACGACACAACTTTGTCCCGGTGGTTCAATTGCTATTGGTCCGCAGCCCAATATTGTTGCTGGTTGGTCATGGACAGGACCTAATGGATTCACATCAACAACTCGTGAAATAGCATTAAATGCAATGACAGCTGCTCAGAGCGGAAAATATACCGCAACCTATAATGACGGAACTGGTTGCCCTGGTACTGCTGATTTTATTATTACTATAAATGTAACTCCTGCACCTACAGTTGTAAGTCCGGTAACATACAATCAAAATAGTACAGCTACAGCATTAATAGCAACTGGAACTGCCCTTAATTGGTACAACGTTGCAACAGGTGGAACAGCATCTTTAACAGTACCTATCCCCAGTACAGTAACGCTTGGAACGGCAAGCTTTTATGTTTCGCAAACGCTTAATACATGTGAAGGTGCTCGAGCTCAAATTGATGTTATAACAAAGTCAACAGCAATAACCCAATCAATTGCTTTGAAAGCAGGTTGGAATCTTATTTCAATTAATGTTATTCCTACCGATAATTCGATAACAACCTTATTTAATGGGTTAGATGTTCAAGAAATTAAAACGATGGATTCTTTTTGGCGAAAAGGTCAACCCTTAGCATTTAATGGATTGAAAAACATTAGTTCGGCAAATGGATATTGGGTTAACATGAATGTTGCCGAAACGTTAATCGTATTGGGTATACCAACAACAACTCCTTTAACTACAACTAAAACAGGATGGAATCTAATAGGTTGTCCATATCAAGTAAATACTGTATTATCGAGTATTTTTAATGCAACGAATATTTCTACTATTAAAAATTTAGATGGCTTTTGGATTCCAAATGGAACAACGAATAGTATTTCGACTTTAGATCCTGGTAAAGGTTATTTTGTGAAAGGTAAATAAATCTAATTTTATAGAAACAATGCAGGCAATAATTATAGATGATAATGAATTAAAGATAAAGTTGATTCAGAAATGTATTTTACTATATCTTTCTTCGCTAGATGTCGCTGATTGCGGAACTTCGGCTCTCAATTTGTTAGAAAAAAACAAATACCAATATATTTTTATCGACCACCATTTACCCGATTGTAAAGGCTCCGATTTATTAGAACATATTAAAAAACATCATTATTCTTCGAAGTTAATTTCTATTTCAAATGATTCAAACATCTTGAAAAACTACCATGAAATAGGATATGATGATGTGTTAACATATCCTATTCATAAAAGTGTTGAACGAATATTTAGTAACACTTAATGAGATATTGCCAACCTCTTCTTTAACTCTGCCATATCATTACTAACCTTCAATTCTACGACTTCGAATAAAATTGAGTTGTTCGAATACTTTTATGTCCCAACATTGCATACCGATTCAATAGAAACACCATTAGTTAGTGTTACCGTTGTAACAAAAGTATGGCGAGCAAGATGAAAGGTCAGAGTTTTTGTAATTCCACACAAATCTGCAATTTCTTTCAAATAGGCATTCATTTTCTGATTACTAATTACTGGTAACAAAAGGTTATTTGATATTTCTTTATATTTCTCGATGATTTCAACTGCTTTTGGCTGTAATGATATTTTGTATTTTAAATGTAAAAAAACGTGATTTGCTAGAAACAGCAAAGAGACGTTATTCCCTATTAATGAGTATATCATTTTTTTTATCAAGTACTTAGAAAAAAAGTATACTTTTGTATTATATTACTTCAAATAATTAAAGTTATGAATACACCCTTAGTTATACTAGGAATCCTTGGTGGACAAGAGTTAATCCTTATTTTCCTAATTATACTTGTGGTTTTTGGTGGTACTAAAATCCCTCAATTAATGAAAGGAATTGGAGAAGGATTGCATGAATTTAAAAAAGCAAAAGACGGTATCATTGATGAAAAGCCTACAACAAAGGATAACGAAGAACCTACTAAAAAAAGCTAAAACTCTATGTTAGGTTTTATTTTTAAAAGTCTTAAAGATAAATCCGAAGACAGTTCATTTTGGGAACATTTAGATGTACTTCGTAAATACATTATTCGTTCTGTTGCAATCGTTTTTATATTTTCGACAATAGCATTTTTCTTTAAGAAATTTATGTTCGATGATGTGATTTTAGCTCCTGCAAATCCACATTTTCCTACATATCGACTTCTTTGTTATTTTGGTCAACGATTTTCCATCGATGGACTTTGTATCAGTTCTATTCCATTACATTTAAGTAATATCGAACTTGGTGGACAATTTCGATATCACATTATTATTTCATTTGTTGCTGGAATTATATTTGCGTTTCCAATAATTGCATGGCAACTATGGTTATTTATTAAACCAGCACTTAATTCGAAAGAAAAGAAGAATGTAAGAGGAATGGTTTTTTATATATCTACCTTATTCTTTTTAGGTATTTTGTTTGGCTATTATGTTATAACACCTCTAACTGTTAATTTTTTAGCATCTTACGAATTAAGTCCAATGATTGAAAATAGAATCACGATTTCATCCTATATTTCAAATATTACAACTCTAACGTTTTTAATGGGATTGGTTTTTGAATTGCCAGTTCTTGTCTATTTTCTAGCTAAAATTGGAATAATTACTCCATCTTTTTTATCAAAAAATAGGAAATGGGTAATTGTAATAGTCTTTATAATAGCTGGTTTTATAACTCCGTCAACAGATATGTTTACCCAAACCATTGTAGCATTACCTTTATATGCTTTGTTTGAATTAAGCTTATTTATTACAAAAAAGACGGCAGAATAAACGTATTTTAGTTTGAGAATGGTAAAACTTTACTGTTAACTTTTAAACTTTTTTTCTTGTGTCGAATCCATAAATATTTACAAAATAAAAAAGTAATAAATGAATATATTTCATTGAATATCAATTGAAATATATTCATTTATTTTATAATTTTATTCGAAATATAAATACTGTTTTTAATAAATAAATATGAATGAAAAAATAAAGAAAAGGCTTTTAATGCAAGGCTTTTGTAGTCGTGATATTCAAAATGAACCAGCTATTGGACGATTGGTAAGTTGGACACCACTTAGTTGTGCAACGATAGGAGCTACTGGTTTATCTGTTAGTTTTATTCCTTATTGGTTTGCAATTTGTCCTTGTACTTTAACTGCTTTAGTTGGTTTTTCGTTTAACAGTGGTTGGTTTTTCTTAATTTTAGGACTTCTTACACTTACGGGAGGTATAACTAATAGAAGCTTTTATGATAGAATTTATAATTTGGTAGTAAGTCGTTTCTTTAAGTCAACCTCGATTCCAAAACATGGTGAACCTCGTCGTTTTGGCTGTGCTATTGGTGGTATAATGTATACAATGAGTGGAATTGGTTTCTTTATTCATAATCCATGGTTAGCATATTGCCCAGCATTATTTATGATTGTTTTTGCAACTATTGCTGGATTCACCCAATGGTGTTTTGCTTCATATTTATATGCATTGTTTTTCAAGAAACAAACATATAACGAATAGTAAAAAATTATTCATTTCTCAAATTCTCGTTGAAATTCTTTTTTATACTTAACAACGTTCCTAGATAAATCCACAATACACCATTTACCGTAAATACACCAATAATTGTAATCAAAAGCGGGTAAGGTATATTGGGGTTTGTATTAACGAGCGATGGTAAACTTGCAATAAAAGCAGCAAAAAGTCCTGAAGTAATTCCTGCAATTAGAATTATTAAAAATTCAATTAAAATAATTGACCGAATTGATTTGATTGAAATGCCAAAAGCTTGCATCATAGCATAATGCTGTTTACGAGCGTAAATGCTTCTAAAAATCACAATTGCAAAACCAAAAGTTCCTATAATCAATGCGATACCTCCAAGAGCAACGAATATGTCGAGGTATGTATTGGTAACTGAATTGAACATTTCAAGTCTATTAGTTGTGTTTTCAATTGATGCACCATAATTTCTCAATGCTCCAGCAATTGATTCTCGTATGTTGGCTTTTTTATTGTTATTTATGTTAGCCAATATAATATTACTACCACTTATCGACGGATAAAGTTTTGTGAAATTACTATCCGAAATAATGACATTTCCTTGAAATATTGAATTTTCGAGACTTGCTACCAAAACAAGGTAAACGGTATCGCCTTTTTCGGTTATATAAAGTATACTATCACCTACCGATTTCCCCAGCGACCAAGTTATAACCGTTTGATCGGCAACTGCCGGAATACAGTTTGCTGATAGCTTTTTATTTAGCAATTCCCATGGATTTTTAGTCTCGTTTTCTATCGTATTGATAAACGAAAAAGAATTGCGTTTCGAAAATATCAGCGGATTTACACCGAGTACAGAAGGATGTTGTATCTTATTTAAATTGAGACAGCTAGCATCATCGCTCAGGTAACGATGAAGTTGCACAAACGAAACAGTATTACATTCATCACCAATACCTAATTCACTTCTACCATCGTTAGTCGAAAGATTTATATTTACACCAATGTTTGTTTCAATAAAAATTGAGTAACCACCCGTTCCAGAACTATTCCCATTGGCATTTCGTTTAACATCAGTTCTATTTGCTCCAGTTGCAATTACTATAAAAACACCTAACGAGAGTATTGAAATAATGATTATAGTGCGTTTAAATTCGCTAACTAAATTTCTAATCGCTATGTTTATTTTTGAAATAGAATTCTGTTGCTTTGTTCCAATTTTCTTTAAGGCAAATGCAATCCACGAAGTAAGAGCTGTTAGCAATAAGAAACCGTTAGTAAAGAAAAGAGAACTGTTTTGATACAAATCGGAATGTAAACCATATATCAGTAATGATATAAATAAAATGCTTGCGACAATTGCTGTAAGTAGAAAAACCGTTGCACCTTTGGAAGACGAAATTTTATTCTTTTTATTCAAATTATTAATAGAACTTGAAAAGTGTTTTCGTAATGTTTGTCTCATTAAAATGATTGAAATGAGAATATTACTTACAAAACCAATGACCAATGAAGTAGGTGTTATAAACAATTGAATAGACGAAGTTCTAACAACATCATTCCAAATGGAATTGAGAAAATGTAAGACGAGCATGCTTACGGTAATTCCTGCGAATAAACCAATAAAGCTTCCAACTACTGCATTGATTAGTCCCTCAGCTAAGAAAATATTGAATATTTGTTTTTTCGGAAGTCCCAATGAAAGATAAATTCCCTGTTCTTTTTTGCGTTGTTCAATCATCATTGTAAATAACAAACTACTTAGTAAAAATGCTGCTAAAATGATAAAGAAACTCAGCGAAAGGAAAAGCTGTGAGAAATCGACTGCATTAGATGCCGACCATTGAGAAACGCTTTTGATGTCGAGCACTTTGATACCAATATTACTCGGTTGAAGTTGTGATAAAAGTGTTGTTTTTAGTTTGTTTGTATCTGTTTGTGTTGCAAACCTAATTGATGTGGAATTTCCAAAATGTGTACCCCATAATTGTACCGCAGTTTGGTAAGATATAAATGCTTTCGGTGTGCCTTTATGTTTTTCCCACCAAGCTTCATCTTTCTTGCGAATTTTAGAGAAATTTACAGGGATTCCAGCTTCCCAATCGCTACAATGATCAACACCTGCTAGGCCTTCGAATGCTGGCATAAGTAAACTGTCGGCCGCAAAATCTTTTATTTCTACAATGTCTTTTACAACAAACGTAGATGTTTTTTCTTCGAGCTTATGAAACGATTCAAGCGTGTAATATTGCAAACGTATTGTATCGTTTTTATTTAAATGGAGATCATCGGCAAGCCATGAGTTTACAATTATTTCGTTATTGGAAAGTGAATACGATGGATATGTATTGAGTGCCGAAACAAATGAATAAGGAGTTACCGAATCATTTGCACGAATGTAATTAATCAGATAAGTAAATACTGGTTCTGGTTTAAAGTTTTCCTTTTTTAACAAACTCTGTATTGTATCTTCCAAGAAAATTCGACTCGAACTAAGTTCAATCTTGTTTTGTTTTACAATTGTTTTTAAACTAAGATTTATATCTTCAAATGTCCAGCATTTCTTTATCGCAGCATTAATAGGGACAGAATTAAAAGTTGGGGAGCAGAACAAAAATTTGCTAACTTTGAAAGAAAATTATCGAAGCAAAAGACCAATCATTATTAGCTCAATTATTTCCAAC
>Ga0302286_10002028_pt1 | contig 14383 bp, 13 predicted proteins | sample III_Fen_E2_3_FD_198765 | JGI IMG/M metagenome (GOLD analysis project Ga0302286, IMG submission 198765) | Peat permafrost microbial communities from Stordalen Mire near Abisko, Sweden - III_Fen_E2_3 | ecosystem: Environmental > Terrestrial > Soil > Wetlands > Permafrost | place: Sweden: Abisko...
CGTATGTTGGGTCGCACATACAGCAGTGACGTTGGCCCCAAAGTATTTCAGGAGTTGTACTGCTGCCGATCCAATGGCTCCCGTCGCCCCGTAAACCAGGACGTTTTGACCTCTTTTGACCTTGGCAGCCCTGATGTCGCACAAGGCATAATGTCCCCCTTCGCAAATTGGTGCTGCTTCTTCAAACTTTAGATTCCGCGGGATAGTTGCTATGGCTGCATGTTCTGGCATAACCATATATTCAGCATGTGCCCCGAAAGTTACATCATTGTATCCAAACACCCTGTCGCCTGCAACAAACAAGGTTACTTTGCTGCCAACAGCCTCAACCACCCCTGCAAATTCGTTTCCAAGGGTTTTGTTCTTAGGCCTTATGAATCCGCTGAAAAACCTCGATATAAAGTATTCGGCACTCCTGAATCCGCAGTCTGTACGGTTCACCGTGCCGGCATACACTTTTATCAACACCTCGCGTTCCGCTGGCATTGGCTTTTCCACCTCCCGGAACTGAATGACTTCCGGTGGTCCATAGTGAGTATAAATACTTGCTTTCATTTTCATATGGGTATAGGTTGAAATTGAACACTTACAGTTCGTTTTAAATTCAATAGTCCGGTAGTTTTAAAAGCTACATCATAAGTATCAGAAACTAAATAATGTCATGTAATTTCAATAAAGGAATAAGGGTTAGATTTTTTTGCTTAATATTTCTACTTAGGGGTGAAAACAAAAATATGGTACATTCAGGTTTATCGGAAAGGGTTTTAATTTAAAGCCCTTATTTGTAGATATTAACCTTCGTGTTATTTTTCCGACTACTTAATTAAGCTGTGAATAAAATGAAAGTAATCAGTTTATTTGATCTGTTTAATAAATTTCCACAAAGATAAATCCTTTTTTTTGATTTATCAGGATTGATTCCGGATAATATTTTATTTATCTTACGGTATAATAATCCGTTATCTTTTTAATCTGGCTGCAAATCGCACTTCCAAATTAGAGAATACTGATATTGCCGGCTCTTTAAATTGGAAGTGCGATCATACAGAGTAACCATGGAATAAATTCCAGAGCTTTTATAAATTGTTTTTCATATTACTCCAGAATACACTCCATGGTTTGATCAAATTGGTTTCTTATTGCGATGGAATAAATTCCAGGATTACAACCTCGGTCGTTCCTACGGAACTTGCTTACCTCATATTGCCAATGCCGAAAATAGGACCGATATTGTAACCTGATGGTTTTACCCTTGGGAGATTGGGATCGCTGTTTTAAAGCTTTCAATCTTGTAAAGCTTTAATATACAATGCGTAATGGTTTTAATCTTAGACTAATTCGCCCAATAACCTGATTAAAGTTAACGAATCAACCCACCCTCACAATCTTCCCCGTCCCTGCGTATTTTACCCCACAAGGGATATTGGCAATGCCCACTTCCCCAAATTCAATGCCCAGGCACAGCAACAGGGTCACTTCTTCGGGTATCGGGTTTTCGGTGAGCGGGTATTTTAAAAGGATACTCCGGGCAGGTTGTACGCCCAGGGCAGGCATCCATTCCGAGACGAACACGCCCTTTTCGCGGTCGCAATAGCCGTTATACGGAGCTTTGTACTGATCCCTATCCCCTGAGATCATCAGGTCGCACACCCCACTCAGGTTGGCTACCAGGCGGTAGTAGGGCAGGTTCCGGAAATTATAGAGGTACATTCCCGCATCCACCTCCGGAATATCGATGTGTGCTTCGCCTGCCACCCGGTCCAGCGTGGTATCCAGGGGAACGCGCAGCACACTCTCCAACACCTGCTTGTTGCTGAACGAGAAGCCCGAAATCATGTTTCTGTGCTGCGACAGCCTGATGGACCGCCTGCCGGGTTTACTGTCGGTATCCAGCTTCTGGATCTCCTTGCACAGGGCATTCAGCGCCCCGGTCACCGGATAATCCTCCAGATGGTTCATCACGGCAAATGAATGGCGTATTTTGCTGCCCATCCGGGTACAGCCCGCCCATTCGCCGTTGTTCTGCCTTACTTTCTCAAATTTGGGTTTCGTTTTAATCTGATTTTTGGTTGGACCGCCTTTTGCGCGAACAATCACTTTGTCACTGCCATGCATCTTGTACATGCTTACATTGGCCATAGAACCCTCCAGTTGCATAATGCTCTTTGAAATTGCCATAGTTGTAAATTTTAAATAAAGGTTAAACAAAATAGGATGTTAATTCAGGTAAATATTACTCAATAATGGAGTTATCATCTATTCATTACTATATCACTGTGCAAATATAATACAAATATAGTTATAATTTATATATCTATTAGATATAATAACATATTAATGATATGGGATATCTAAGGGTTATCTATGGGACATCTATGGGATATCTATGGGACATCAGCGTTATGATGGTGATATGATGAAGAAGATAACCGGCTCAAAGACGAATAGGGCGGGTAAATTATTTCAGATCTTGAACGATTGCACAGATTCTATCCCAGGAAACTCCTGAAGAGTTATTTCAATTGGATTAGTCATACCCCAGATAAATCCGGGGTGTCCTAAGATCCGGAATGTGCTCTATGCACATCTTATTCCTACGGAGTGCCCACGATCAGGGATCGAACATCAATACAGATACCTACGAGGGGGTTCCAGTAAATCCATTGTCATCTGTTTAAGAATACTTTAAAATCAGTATGGTGCTGTTTTGTAGCCTGTTTCATAAAATCTTATTTTCAATTGTTCAACCTTAGTAGTCAGAAGGTAACCCCTTACCACAACCTTATTCTTTGTCTGATTTCCAACACTTAACATTCATATCAAAGAATAAGGTTGAATAGAGAGGATCCGCTTAGCTAGTAAGGTTAAAAAATAGAAATAAGGTTTTCTTTTAGTTGGCATTGAGAGACAACTTCACGGGTCTGTCTTTGCTATCAGAGATCATACATCACTAAAATAACTATGAAGAAATGAAAAATATAATTTATGATCAGTTGATTAATAGCACGTTGAAACAAGTTATGTATCAAAAAGAAATTAAAAAGGGAATCATTTGAGATATTAAATCACTCACCCAAAACCGAATAGAGCCGGATAGCCCAAGGGTATCCTTCTGTAAAATGAATGTGATGGAGTGATTTTATTCTGATCGAGTGCCGGAGCTTGTGCCGGTGGGATAGGAGGGAGGACTTCAAACAACAGACTCCTTCGGCAGGGGAAGGAGTCTGGGAGAGGATCAGGAGAGGACCGAAATCAGTTAAACCGGATTGTTCGATGTACATACCCGGAAGGCTGTCAGCCATCGATTTGATTGATAGCATCTTTTGCTTCGTAGACGGGAAGTTTGCACAGGTTATTCCTGCAGACATACAGCATGGTTTCATCCACTGCCAGCTTACCTTCCAACAGGGGCAGGTTCCCTTCGGTAATGCCCCCAGCCAGAAAGACATTGGGCAGGTAGCAGGCATCAAGTTCGATACGCTTCGCTTCATAGTCTTTTCCGACAATGGCAATGAAGTAAGGCTCGACAGCAAACCAAGCCAGGAGGATGTCCCAGTTGGCATAATAAATCTCGCCATTGATAGCATGTTTTTTGACATTATTCAGCATTTTGCGGGCAAGCCGTACATACTCATTGTCGTAGAAATATCTTCCCAGGATAAAGAGGTTCTTTGCCATTTCGGAATTGGAGGAGGATATCACATTGTCGGAGATCTCCATTTTACGGGCTATCAGGTTGGGATCGAGGTCAGAAGTGTAGAAGAACATGCCTGAGTCGGGATCCTGGAAATGATCGAGGACATAGCGGGTCAGTTGTTGTGCCTCATCAAGCCATTTCTCCTGAAATGTAGCCTGATACAGGGAAATGAAGGCCTGGATTGTAAAGGCGTAGTCATCCAGAAACGCCCGGGTGGTAGCCTTCCCGGCGTTGTAGCTTCGATAGAGTCCCGAATCGTCGGATTTGAGATTTGAATTGATAAAAGCGGCATTTTTCAGGGCACTGTCCAGATACTCCTTCCGGTTGAGAGTGCGGTAGGCATCCACATAAGCCTTTACCATCAGGGCATTCCACGCAGTCAGTATTTTTTCATCGGTAGCAGGCCGAATGCGTGACGATCGTTGAGCAAGCAACAGTTTTTTGGCTTCCGTCACCCTTTTATCCAATTCGTCTTGAGTAAGAGCATATTTAGTCAGGATACGTTCCTGATCGGCCGAACGATATAAGATATTAGAAGCTGTTTCCCAATTTCCCCTGGCAGTGACATGGTAATAATCGATCATTAAAGGGGCATTCAGGCCTAATACGCTGTTAAACTCGCCGAGGGTCCAGGTATAGAATTTACCTTCCTCGCCTTCACTATCGGCATCCAGGGATGAATAGAATCCTCCGTGGGATGACGTTAATTCCCGCTGAATGAATTCCAGGGTTTCGGTTATCACCATTTTGTAGCCAGGGTCGTTTGTTTTCCGAAAAGCAGCCGAATACAGGCTGACGAGCTGTGCATTGTCGTAGAGCATTTTTTCGAAGTGGGGCACTTTCCAGTAGTCATCAGTAGCATAGCGTGAGAAACCGCCCCCCAGCTGGTCATAAATACCCCCTTCGGCCATTTTGTTTAAAGTTACCAATACCGCCCGCAAGGCATCTTTTTGTTTAGTGAGGTAATTCAGGTGGAGCAGGAACTGAAGGCTCACGGGCATGGGGAATTTAGGAGCCTTCCCATACCCCCCTTGTGAGAAGTCGATATTTTTTTTCCACACATCAAAGATATCATCGAGGTCGTTCAGAAAGAACTCGGTAGGCTGGGCTTTTTCATAGACCAATTCATTGGAGCGGATCCCCTCAGTCAGGAAATTAGCCTGTTCCTCTGACTTCCCGGGGTGCAGGGTAATAAAATCGGAAACCTGAGTGAGCATGTCCAACCATCTATCCGTTGGAAAATAAGTACCCCCGTAGATAGGACGTCCATCGGGCAGGGCTATACAGTTCAAGGGCCATCCTCCCTTGTCGGTAAGCAACTGGACGGCTGTCAGGTAGATCTTGTCGATATCCGGACGTTCTTCCCGATCCACTTTAATGCAGACAAAGTGTTGGTTCATAAAGTCAGCCACCTCCTGGTTTTCAAAGCTTTCGTGCTCCATCACATGACACCAGTGGCAGGCGGCATATCCAATGCTGATCAGGAGCGGTTTCTGCTCAATACGGGCTTTGTCAAGTGCTTCAGCCCCCCAGGGATACCAATTCACAGGATTATGGGCATGTTGCAATAAATAGGGGCTACTCTCGTGAATCAGCTTGTTGGTGAATGGGAATGTAGTTACGTTCATACTCTCTGTCAGGTTTAGGTGTTAGGATATAGAGTTTATACTGATTATTTTAAGATTTTAAATTCGGATAGTAAATGGGCAATTTAAAAACTTAACAAAACAGTACCTATATAACAAAAAAGTATTCAATGTGTTTTAACGGAGAAGAAAAGCAGGGAGGAATTATTACAAAAAAAAGGCTACCCTTTTGGATAGCCTTGATAGATATTGAATTACAAACGGTTCAAAAATAAATAATTTTAAGCCATCACAGAAGCATCAGCAGACATACCGGCATAGGTTGTTAATCAGGATATTTCTGTTGAACGAAAAAACGAGGAATGAGAAATAAGCAGAAACCACCGGACTAACCAACCGTTGAAAGAAGGGGTTGGACTGGAACCGGGAAACCCTACCCCTGTATTTTTATCATCCCAGATCCCTGTGATGATTTAGTTACAGAATGGCCGGACTGCCGGGATATCTATAAGCTCCAGTTGTGTACAGGTCAGTGTTTTACAATCGCATTGATATCACTGCTTTCCAGGATCTTCTTTTCATAGCCTTCCGAGGCAACCAGGATCATGGCTTTCCCCAAAGTCTCGGAGTCAGTGACCATGCTTTCGATGTGTTTCAGAATAAAATAGAAGGGTTTGAAAAGCGAATACATCACGCGGTAAAGCCTTGTTTTTGACTTTACGCCCTTCATTGGTTGGATATATCCGGGTCTGAACATATAGGCAGCCTTAAAAGGCATTTTCAGCAATCCGTTTTCTGTTTTCCCTTTCACACGGGCCCACATGATAGAACCTTTTTCAGTACTGTCGGTACCGGCTCCTGAAATATAGCAAAAGGTCATGCCTTTATTCAGTTTCAACAGCACCGTGGCCACGTGGAGGGTCAATTCGTACGTCATGGTGTTGTATTCTTCTTCCCCCAGGCCGGCAGAGGTTACTCCCAGGCAATACAGGCAAGTATTGTAACCTGTTAATTCGTTGGCACTTGGTGCCAAATCGAACATGTTCAGGTGAATGATCTCCTTCAACTTCGGGTGAGTCACACCACAGGCCATGCGGTTCACTACTAAAACAGCCTCTACCAGATCGTTGTTCAGGCATTCTTCTAAAACACCCTGGCCAATCATTCCGGAGGAGCCAAATAGTACTACTTTTAATTTCATGATATTTATTACGTTTAATTCTTTTTATGCAGAAATGAAATACTTCCCTGAAAACAAATAATGAAGCGATGTGTTTAAAAAAACAGGCGTGCAGGGGTAAAACAAGGGAAAATATGCCGGGGAAAGTTCTTCCGGCATTTATGACAGTATTAAAGAACTTTATGGCAGACGCTCATGATTGCCTTACTGTCAGTGTATTTTCCCATTCGTGGAACTAGTTTTGTGAAATGAGCGGAGGCCAGGTACTTGTCCAGCATCTCTTTACTTTGCCATTCTTCGACCATAAATAACTTACCCTGGCTCCCCGGTATCCTGAAACATCTCATAGGAAATGTTCCTGTCTTCTTTAACTGTGATTTCTACCAATTCCTTTGCCAGGGGGAGAAAGGGATCTATACCCTCAGCCTTCACAGAGAACTTTGCAATTACTTTTACCATTCTATTTCCAGTTGTTGTTTAACCGATGCTTACCGGCACGAACCTGCAGGTTCAGCATTCGATCCTTTTTTAATCAAAGACCTATTCTATCGAACAATTGACCCCACATGGATTTACCACCCCGGTTTGTATAAGTCCAAAAACGACGGCACTGACAGATTAAAGAAGTCGACCATAAAATGAGCCACAATCACCCATCTTAAACTGAAAGTTTTTTTAAAGACAAGGGCCCAAATAATCCCCATGATAAATGTAGAAATGAAGACTTCAACTCCCCTGAATAGTTCGGAGTTTACGCCAAACACAGCATGATTGGCAGCGAAAAGGAAGCTGGTAAATAAAATCGCCAGCCAGCTTTTCCATTCTCCGGTATAGTCCAATAACAATCCCCGCCAATAAAACTCTTCGATCCAGGGATTTATCAGTGCCAGAACGATCCAGGGCACCCATATCTGCCAGGAAGCCAATAAATCAACATGTTTAAAAAAAATAGCCATCGGAATGGTTCCCACCACCAAGGCCAGGACAGTCCATCCAACGCTTCCTGATGGTTTTGACAGCCATCTCCTGATAGCATCCAGTTTTCCGAATTTCAGAATGAAAAACAGAAACAAGCACCACTCAATCCCAATGACAGGAATAAATGCCCATTTTCCCATTATCTTCCCAAAAAGTATAGCTACCAGGCTATTGATGGTGATAATGAGAAAAGGTGATAAAATGACGATGTATCGATGTATTTTTGAGTTTTAGGGAAGATGTCTGTGTTCAAATCAGAATATATTAAAATTTGACAATATGTTAGGCCGGGTATCCATCTGTTGAAACGACTTAACGGCAATTTACACGCCCACTATTCGTTTGCAAATATACTTAGATTTTTACAAATAATCATATTTATGAAAAAGACAACAAAAAAGCCCTGCCAGGCAGGGCTTTAAGATTGCCCGTCAGGACATTTTACTTGAGCATATTCAACAATTCTTTAGCAGCAGCCTCCGAAGAGTTTGGATTCTGACCGGTAATCAGCAATCCATCTACTTTTACATACGAAGCCCAATCAGGACCCTTGCTATACTGTGCACCCAGTTTTGTCAGTTCATCTTCCAACAGAAAAGGGACAATCTTAGTTAATTGTACAGCTTCTTCCTCCGAATCCGAAAATCCGGTAAGACTCTTACCTTTCACCAAAGGATCTCCATTCGGCAATTTCACTTTCAGCAATACTCCGGGAGCATGACACACAAAAGTGATTGGTTTTTTCTGGTTATAAAAGGTTTCAATCAAAGCAATGGAGTTCACATCATTGGCTAAATCCCATAATGGCCCGTGACCGCCCGGATAGAAGACAGCGTCATAATCGTCCACCTTTACATCCGTTATCTTCTGTGTATGGGCCAGTTTATCTTTCAGGGCAGCATCCTTATCAAAACGATGGGTTGATGCTGTTTGAAACTCTGCCAGTTCACTTTTAGGATCAACAGGAGGTTGCCCCCCATTGGGAGAAACAATGGTAACTTCAACCCCTGCATCGGCAAGTACGTAATAAGGAGCAGCGAATTCCTCAATCCAAAAGCCTGTTTTATGTCCGGTATTGCCTAACGTGTTATGTGAAGTCAATACAATTAATACTTTTAATATCGTGTTCATTATTATTATTTTTAAATTTAGTAACTCATTTCTACAATTTTGGCCACATCAGCCGGAGCCAGGCTACGATGTTCTCCTAAGCCTGCCCATCCACGGGCGGTAAACCTTTTAGCTATAATCTCAGCAGTACCGGAATAGTCAGGGGTATATTCGGACAGTCGTGTTTTAATGCCCAACGAATGGAAGAACTCTTCCGTTTTGTCAATACCTGTTTTTGCTTTTTCCTCCAGGGTTCCTGTTTTAACTCCCCAGACACGTTCAGCATATTGGGCCAGCTTTTCCTTTTTGGACTCGAGGTTATACCTGTAATGGCTTGGTGCAATGATAGCCAGGGTACGGGCATGATCAATGCCAAACAAGGCTGTCAGCTCATGTCCCATCATATGTACCGCCCAATCCTGAGGGACGCCTTGTCCGATCAAACCATTCAGGGCCATGGTGCAACTCCACATGAAATTGGAAGCAGCAGGATAGTCGGCAGGATCCGAGGTAATAGCCGGTGCTACTTCCACCAGTGTCTGAAGAATGCTTTCAGCAAAACGATCCTGCAACAAAGAATCGCTCGGATAAGTCATGTATTGTTCCAGTACATGGGTAAAGGCATCCGCCAGCCCGTTGGCAATCTGTTTCTGAGGAATGGAAGCTACCACTTGCGGATCGAGGATTGAAAATAAGGGATATAAGGCAGGACCACCGCCTGCTAATTTTTCTTTCGTTTCCTTACGTGTAAGTACAAATCCTGAATTCATTTCCGATCCGGTGGCCGGTAGGGTAAGTACAGAGGCAAAAGGCAAGCCTTTCAGAATAGGTTTTCCGGAAGTTAACAAGTTCCACGGTGTTTCTTCATCGTACAAGGCAGCAGCGGATAAGAACTTGGTACCATCAATGACCGAACCACCTCCCACAGCTAATAGAAAGGTTATTTTCTGGGATTTAATTACCTGAAGTGCTTTTAAGAGAATAGAATACTCCGGATTTGAAGGTATTCCACCAAATTCCACCACTTCAAAAGCTGAAACAGCAGCCTTTACCTGATCGTAAATGCCGTTACTTTTAATACTTCCGCCTCCATACAACAACAGTATTTTGGAATTTGCAGGAATCTCTTTCGAAAGATTAGCAATAGTGCCTTTCCCGAATATAATCTTAGTTGGGTTTTTGAATTCAAAGTTATTCATTTTGTTAGTTTTTAATTGTTTAATATTTAAATTTTTACTATCATTTTGCCATTGTTCTTTCCTTCGAAAAGACCGATAAATGCCTCAGGGATTAGATCAAAGCCTTCAATTACCGTTTCAGAGTAGGTTAGTTTTTCCTCTTTCAACCAGATGGATAATTGCTGCATAGCTTCCTTGAACTTAGTTGCAAAGTTTCCGACAATAAATCCTTGCATTAAAGCGCTGTTTTTTATTAAGAGCGGTTCAATCCTGGGTCCCACAGGGGTTGTCGTTTCGTTATAAACAGAGATCGAACCACAAACAATGATTCTGGCGAATTTGTTGATATTGGCCAATACCCCATCGGATATACCGCCTCCAACGTTGTCAAAATAAATATCCACCCCATCAGGGCATAAAGCTGCAACAGCCTCCCTGATATTCTCAGTAGTATTGTAATTAATGCCTTCATCAAAACCATATTTTGATTTCAGCAACGCCACTTTCTCGTCCGTGCCTGCAATACCTATTACCCTACATCCCAGTATTTTCCCAATTTGACCTACTATACTCCCAACAGCTCCGGCAGCACCGGAGACAACCAAAGTTTCACCTTTCCGAGGTTTACCGATTTCAGTAAGGCCTAAATAAGCGGTGAGGCCCGTCATTCCCAATACGCCCAGATAGGCTGATAAAGGGGCTTGTGACGGATCGACTTTCAGTAAACCATCTCCATCTGACTTTTGGTATTCTTTCCATTGAAGCAATCCTGATACAAAATCACCTTTGCTGAAACCGGGGTGGCGTGACTCGACCACTTCGGCGATGATGCCGGAACTTATCGGTTGGTGTAACTGAAAAGGAACTGCATATGATTTTGCATCGCTCATTCGTCCCCGAAGGTAAGGATCAACCGAAACATAACTCGTTTTAAGAAGGATTTCACCTGTAGCGGGGACAGGTTTCTCTTCATTCGTAAATTTAAAATCAACCGGCTTTGGTTTCCCAACGGGTCTGCTTTCCAGAATAATTGTTTTATTCATCTTCGTTATTATTGTTTTATAATTATTTGCTGTGATTGAAAATTCAGACCCAAGATTCCGAAGGGTAAACGGTTATCGTCTCTGATTTAAAAAATCATACTTTAATGGAATCCCAGGAAGCATGAAAGGCTTCCATGCGATCTTTTTCGTTGATAGAAATAAATCCTTTGACATGCATTGCCAGCAGAAAAGATAAGGGGTATACCGTGTATGCATATAACAAATAAGGGGAAAGAGGCTTAATCAGGCCCTCTTTTTTCCCACGTTCCCATAAATCAAGCAGGGGTTGCAAATGGATCAATCCTTTTTGTATGCTTTCCTCATCGATCATTGGGGTATTATCACATTGCGATAAAAACATTGCCTCTTCTATTTTGTTCAATTTATAATCGTAAATGTTGTACCAAATAACTTCAAATCCCTTCTTTACAGGTAACTCAGCCGTATACTCCTGAAAAGCACAGGCACAGAACGAAGTTTTAACTTCCAGGTATAATTTGTTAATCAAATCCTGTTTGTTTTCAAAGTACAGGTAAATTGTCGCCGGAGAGACTCCCGCCAACTTAGCAATCTTCGACATAGGTGTGTCATGAAACCCTCGGTTATTAACCAGTGTAAGGGTTGCCTGAAGCAAAGCTGCATATTTGTTATTAATTTTCTCTTTCATAAGTATGTTGTTTGGCAGTCAGGTTTTGGTTTTATGTCAGGGGAAGGCGGAAACTGACTGCAATACTAAATGAACGTTCATTCTCCTATAATTGTTCATACCATCGCAAAAAAAAAGCACAGATAATTTTGAAAACTATCTGTGCTTTTAAATCAAAAAGGTTACAAAGGATCACTACATTTATTCGAGAGAAGTATTCACAGCATACTTATAATCCTTGCTGTAACCGCTATGCGCCGTGAAGACATATTTGAGACCCGGAATATTTACTATTTTTTTAAAAGATTGAATGGCAGTATTCATATCACCACTAAAAAATTTATTGGGTCTAGCCACTTTTCCACTTTTCAGACCAAAGGCATCGCCAACAAACAGGCAGGAGTCATTCACGATATAACTCATGGATCCGGGGGTATGACCGGGAGTCATAATGGCTTTAATACGAATATTGCCTACCCGGATAGCTTGTTGATCGTTCAACAAGCTATAATCTGTCCTGTCAAGATTGTTGTGGAAGAACAGCAGCTTTGATTGAGTGCCGTTAATCATCTGTTCCTCATCCCGGGAAAGGTACACGTTGGCATTCTTAAATAATTTCAGGGCACCTACATGATCACCATCGGAATGGGTAAGGAGTACAGCTTTCACTTTTTCAGGATCGATGCCCAGTGATTTCAATTCTGCAGCTATCACTTTCACATCATTTCCAGCATCAATAGCCACATACTTATCGCCGTCTTTAATCAGGAACATATTCACGAAGCTATCTTTAATTGTATACACCGAGTGAATTACTTCCCTTGTTTCGATGACATGCATTTGCTTCAATTCCGATTTCATTTTGAGCATGAAGCCACCCATTGCCAATGCCATCAGGACTATAAGAGCCCCTAACCCGATTAAAATACGTTTTACTGTCTTGTTCATAATTTTTGTTTTTTACTCATTTACACTCTATTTACATAGCAATTAAAAAAAACTATTTGTGATCAGACCGATCAGGTAATCCACTCAAATCAAGGAAGGATTATTAAAAGACAAAAGGAATAAACATTTTGGTATGTTTTATATACTCCAGGTATCTCTCCCCAAAATACCGGATACACTCCTTTTCATCGTATCTGGAAGTCACATAGAGAAAGCCGGTTGAAATTAAGGCGATTATCAACAATGGGGAAGTTGGGTTTTTCAAATAAACAGCCCAGGTAACCCAGATCAAAGAGGCATAAAGCGGATGCCTGATCTGTTTAAAAACGCCGGAAACAATTAACTCTGTGGTTTTTTCAAAACTAAACAGATTCTTTTCATCCCTGACAGGACCCGGTTTTCCGATTCTTTTAATCAACAGCATTCCTGCTATGGCAAGATATAAAGAATAGAACAACAGGAGCCAGGAGATGACCTGATAGAAGCTAAAAGGGGCTACAAACCAGTATTTATAATTGGATGCCAGCAGCCAGGCTATGCATTCCCAGCTGAAGAAACGGTAAAAGCCATGACTCCTGGTATTAAACAGGGTTCGCCAGGAAATACCAATAATCAGTAAGCTAAGTATTCCAAAAAGTATTAATGTTGTCATGTCTGAAGTATTAACGGTACATGCAAGTTCTGTTATGATACTCTAAATACGAACAGGAATGAATTAAGCATAAAAACGCACTGTACAATCCACGGGATTACCCATCATTTGTTTGATAAAATAAACAAAAATGCAGTAGGAACCAGTCCTGGTTTACCTTCTACTATCAAAATTGTATTTTGAAAAGTAATGAATGGATTTAAGGATATTCATTGGTTTTTGCATATCACAAATCAGTTCATTTCTTTTATATTTTGCGATATCAAATACATTCCCAGACTTTTTCTGGTTCTTCTCCAACATGTCAAGACACACTAAGCCCCTGCAGAAAACCAAATAGACAATTTGTTTAAAAGTTGCTTTGCCGGTGGTTAGGTAATTGGTTTGCTGAACTGAATTAAAAACCTCATCCAGCAAAGCAATATATGTATGTCGCAGATTTTTTATATTATTCTCTGTGGTGACCAATGTTTTAATCCCCTCCTGAAGATCCTTGTATACATCGAAGATATCGTTTTCCAATTGAAAAAGGCCACCCAGTTTAAATATCATCTGCTTTTCCTGTTCATTCAAATTCTCATTAAAGATACTTCTGAAAAGCAAAGTGGAGACTCCACCTTTATTCAACGTAATATTATAAATTTCAAGATCATCAATCGCTACACTCTTTTGCCTTTTACTTTCAACCTGAGCGTTATATACATTTAAGAAGTGATTTATTAATTCGGGATGATTTATATTCCCTAAGGCTATACTATAGAATTTGAGAATTAATTTTTCATAGGAGTTCTGTACTGAATTAGAGTCTGGATTTTCGATTAATTCTTTGATATAGGTTTCGGAAATCTCCTTTTTATCGAATAAATCATCGAATAATCCTGTTACCCCCCCTAAATAGGTCAAAGCCATTCTTTCCCTTTCTGTCATTTCAAGGCTCTTTAGCAGACAAAATGATTCGCCAAAAATTACCGGCACCGCATATCCATAATAGGTTGAAATTTTAGTATAATCCTGTGTGCTCAGGCTTAAATCATTCGTAGCTTTGCTTTCCCGGATATCGATTAATAAGGTGTTTTTCATAAACTTTCGTTGGTCATTCAGTTTGAATAAAAAACGAATATACAATCCGGTTAATTTTATCACATTAAAGAGATAGTTTTTCATAGAAAGTATTTAGGATATTTATTTATTCCCACTTCTCAACCAGGCCATATACATTTTCACTTCCGTATAATTTAAAAAGGCACTCAACATTTCATAAATCGAACCTGTATCAGAACCTTTATGAATCAAATCAGATGCTTTCTCACGCTTTTCGGGGGTAATGAACTCATTAATATCGAGCTCCCGGCTCACAATAAATTT
>Ga0302286_10002030_pt1 | contig 14374 bp, 13 predicted proteins | sample III_Fen_E2_3_FD_198765 | JGI IMG/M metagenome (GOLD analysis project Ga0302286, IMG submission 198765) | Peat permafrost microbial communities from Stordalen Mire near Abisko, Sweden - III_Fen_E2_3 | ecosystem: Environmental > Terrestrial > Soil > Wetlands > Permafrost | place: Sweden: Abisko...
TCTATACGGACGGCGCATGTTCCGGCAATCCCGGCCCCGGCGGTTGGGCAGCCATACTCAGCTTTAATGGTAAAACAAAGGAAATGTCGGGTCACATGCCCAACACGACGAACAATCGCATGGAAGTATTCGCGGTGATCAGCGGCATCGGTGCGCTTAAAGAGCCTTGTATAGTAGAGGTATACTCAGACTCTGCTTATACAGTGAACGCCTTCAATCAGCACTGGATTGATAACTGGCAGAAGAACGGCTGGCTCACCAGTGAAAAAAAACCGGTTGAGAACAGCGATCTTTGGAAGTTACTGATTCAGATCATCAAAGTAAAAAAACACCAGATGATTTTCAATAAGGTGAAAGGCCACGCGGACGATCCGCAAAACATACGTTGCGATGAGCTGGCACGTGCAGCCATCAAAGAATATCGACGCATGAATGGCGAACCTCAGGACGATGATGTACCCACAACACCTGCAGTACCTACAGAACCCGAAAAATAAACCAGCATCAATCATTTTTTGTCACATAGAAAGCGCTTCTATGGAAATTGCAATTGAAATAACAAGGCAGCCTAATCTAGCGATTCCTCAGTTACCAACCCGGGAGGATTGTTCGGTCGTAACACACGTAACGATTTGGATAGAATAAGCGTTTACATTCATGTAAACGCTTTTCAATTACAATATGGCATGAAATTCGACCACCGAATCGTTGATTGATTGTAACTGCCCACAGCATGCGTATATCTTGGAAACCGTTGTGTGTGGACATTTTGCTAAGTTTGTGCTACAATCGAATTCGTTACAAAAGTGTTAAACACAGGGCGGGGGGCAACTATATGCAAAGGTATGCTCATAGCGCTTTACAAAAGTTGGCTGTTTCCTTTCTTGTGTTTTGTATGATTATGGCACCGTTATCCGGTTCCCTTTCCGAATCAATCAGCGATGTATCAGTCGAATCTGCTCCGCTCACAACGGCTCCTTCCGCACAGGATGGTATGGTGCGGGTTTATCTTTCCTCGCTGGGCAGTCCGACCACACTTACGCTTACGGTTGCGGGCAGCTATTCGTTAAGCACTGGAACTTCGCTTACAAACGGTGAATCACTTACGGTTGGATTTAGTACCAGCACAGGAGCGATCACCCTCACTCGTAATGGTACCAAAACGAATATGGGCACTTACTTCGCCCTGAAGCGACATAGCGCGAGCGGTACCAACGGAGTCAAGATAGCCCAGAGCAGAAAACCAGACAATCCATATCCAGGAGATATTTCTTTTCAAGCCGTACTTCAAAGCAGTGGCAGCTATAAGCTGTACACCGTTACCCATGTATATATTGAGGCTTATCTATATGGCGTTCTGCCCTATGAAATGGGTAGTTCAGCGCCTGGCGAGGCGCTCAAAGCGCAAGCGGTGGCAGCGCGAACCTATACTGTACGCATGATGGCTAACCGATCCTCCGGATATTATGATGTGGTAGATACTACCAGCGATCAGGTATACAATGGAACGCCATCGGGCTATGCTACCTGCGTTGCGGCGGTGGATGCCACCAAAGGAATCATACTTAAAAATAGCGGTACCTATACCGCAACTTATTATGGTGCCTCCAACGGCGGACAGACTGAGTCTATTCATAACATCTGGGGATCCAGCGGATACAGTTACCTTGGCGTTCAGGACGATCCCTTTGATTACGCCAATCCAGACAGTATTGTAAAAAAGACAACCGTATATGCCAACTGCGCGAATACTTCCAACAACAGTTCGTTGATAGCGCTATTAAAAACCAAGGCAATCACGGCATTAAGTAACGCGGGGTACAGCGCGAATACGTCAAACACTACCCTTGGCACCATCACGAATATTGTTGCACATACACCGATGTATTCTTCTCCAAGTAAATTATACACCAAAATGGATTTTTCGTTGACCGCTACCACGGTCGACCGCTCCGGCAGCACGGTAATAGCCACCACGACTGTTACCTGCGATATTTTTTCAGAGTTGGAAACCCTGTTGAGCATGAGCATTCAGTCAGGTAAAAATGAGCTATGGTCGGTAACCACGGGCGCTTCTTCTTTTACACTGGAGGCGCGACGCTATGGGCATGGCCTTGGTATGAGCCAGCGTGGCGCAATGTATATGGGAAAGCTTGGATATACCTACGATAAAATATTGGGTTTTTACTATCCTAACTGTACGCGCATTGGTTGCACGTTTTCCAATACAATCCTCGCTGCTGATTCTACTGAAGTAATTACCACCGCTGAGGATTCCATTACGGTGGATAACAGCACGAACAGCGGCACCTGTACAGCGGTTGTCAAACTAGTTTCCAGCACGGGTTCATTAGCTATTCGCAGCGACCAATCCACTGCCGGTATTTTGCTAGGCGTGGTAGCCAACGCATCGCCAGTTACGGTATACGCCAACTATGGCACATGGTGCCTGATAAAATATGGAGGCATTACTGGCTATGTGCCAACCAATTCACTCACAATCAGTGGTACAGCACCAACGACCAGCAGCGAAAGCGTCACCAGCGTCAATGGCTTTGCGATTGTTACAGCAAGCACATATTTGAATCTGCGGACGTCAGGCAGTTATTCAGCCAGCGTGCTCACCACTGCTCCTAAGGGAGCGGTGCTCACCGTGTTCAGCAAAACTTCTTCTTGGGCATACGTACAATATGGTACAACAGTTGGCTATGCTTCGACTGACTTTCTCTCATTTTCCAGCACTTATGCAGGCGCATTGGTCAACTCAGGCACTACTAGCGCAACGGTTTCCGTAGATTCAGGAAGTGTAGCCTATCTGAGTGCGACGGCTAGTACCAGCGGTACGGTGGTAACGCAACTCGCGGGTGGTATTACTGTGACTGTATCCAGTGATGATGGTTCTTGGGCATATGTAACTTATAACGGAACCACCGGTTACCTCCTTTCTTCAAATTTGACCTATGCGGATGACACAACGGTCACCGATAATCCCAGCAACACAGATAGTGGTACAACGACTGAAAAGACGGCTACGGTCAGCGCGAGTGTAGGGCATCTTCGCGAGAGTGCGGATGAAAGCGCAACTTTGTTGATGGATGTTGCTATGGGACAAAGTGTTGTGCTGGTCAATCAAGGCACCACATGGTGTACTGTGCGTTATGAAAGTGTTAGCGGATACATGCTTACCGCAAGTCTGTCCATTTCCCAAACAAGCACCGAAACGAGTATAAATGCAACGGTAGTAACCTCGAGCGGTTCACTGAATATGCGGCAGGAAGCAAGTGCTGGCAGCACCATCCTGACTACCATTCCCAGAAGTGCAACCGTAACCGTCACCTCGAAAGGTGACACATGGTGTGCGGTAACGTATAACGGTTATTCCGGCTACGCGATGAGCGTATACCTGCAATTTAGCAATAGTACGGATACTAATGCCGACACAAGTGCAAATTCCGGTACAGTCACTGCAATAGTGTCCACCAGCTCTGGGTCACTGAACCTTCGACAATTACCCAAGGCCGGAAGTACGATTCTGACCACCATTCCACAGCTTACTGTTATTACAGTTACCACCAAAGGCACCGATTGGAGCTGCGTTACCTATGCTGGTACAACCGGATATGTAATGTCTGCGTTTTTAACCTTCTCGACGGAAACAGCGACGGGTACCACGGATGATACCAGCACGCCAACTACAGCGACTGCGACCATCACGCCAACACCGACTCCAACAGCAACGGAAACACCGATGGTTACGGCAACGGCTACGGTTACTCCTACCAGTACGGATAACAATTCAACCGTTTTAACAGCCATTGTCAGCACTTCCTCCGGATCACTGAACCTGAGAGCGGATATGCTCTCGGGTAGCAGAATATTAACACGAATCCCCAAGGGAACAACAATCATCATTTCACAGAAGCTATCCACCTGGAGTCAAACGACCTATGATGGTTATACCGGTTATGTACTCAATAATTATTTAACTTTCCCGTCTGATACCACGATGACAACAATATCCGAGACTACCGCGACGGTCATGACGGCTTCTGGCTCGTTAAATCTACGCACCGAACCCTATGGAAGCGTAATTGCTACGATACCTCAAAACGCAATAGTACAGGTACAGCAGAAAGGCAGTACTTGGAGTTATATTGTTTATTCCGGCAGCTATGGATATGTGATGACAGCATACCTCACTTTCAGTGCTGAAGGTTCGGCCACCGAAACAACCGAAACACCTACCGCTTCACCTACGTCCACTCCTGCACCAACAGATACGACCGCTGATGCGGTTACCATAACAACAGCCACCGTTCAGACGCCTTCCGGGTCGCTGAACCTTCGGGCAAGTGCCTCTACATCCGCGCAAATCATTACCACAATTCCTCGGCTTACCTGTGTTGCTGTGCTTACACAAGGCGACACATGGTGTCAGGTACTTTATAATTCTTATACCGGATATGTACTGACCACATACCTTAGCTTTACCGCTGTTACAGTCACGGCAACCCCAACCGCTACCGTTGATGCAAGTAACGGAGTTACCGCATGGGTGTATACAGCTTCCGGATCGTTGAATCTGCGGGAAAGCGCATCAAGTTCGGCAGCAGTTCTTGTTGCGATGCCCAGACTTTCACAGGTAACATTGCTGTCACAGGGAACAACTTGGTGTCAGACTCAGTACGGAACGCTAGTAGGCTATGCTATGACTGCCTATCTGACAACTACCGTGCCTGCCGAACTTTCGACAACCACAACTGCAACCCCGACTGCAAACACTAGAACAACCGCTACCGCAACGCCAACGTTAACCCCAACTATTGCTCTAGATCCGACGTTGCAAACACCAACAACAACCCTTTATGCCAATGTAACGCCCAAGGATAATGCCGTTACGCTGCCCTTATGGGAAAGTTGTACCCAGGATAACGGCCACTTGCTGGATATGCTCACAAACAGCCAAGTGCAAGTACTGATGCATGGGGATACTTGGTGCCAGGTACTCTACTTTACACAAACTGGCTACTGCCTGACTGAAGGATTGACGTTGATTGCTGAATGAAACGCTCTGTCATGAAGATGAACGATTGGATGATTTACAAAATAACGGTTTACGTATTCTGCAAAAGCCGGAAGGTTTTCGTTTCGGTATGGATGCGGTGCTTTTGGCGCACTTTGCGCGATTGCGTTCGCGTGATGTTGTGGCAGATATGGGCACAGGCACAGGTATTCTTCCGCTTTTGTTGAGCCAAACCGATTCCACAGTTCATTTTCATGCATTTGAATGGCAAGCGGATATCGCGGATATGGCACGACGGAGTGTCGAGCTCAACGCCCTTGAAGAGCGCATTACCGTGTACTGTGAAGATGTGAGAAATGCCGTTCACGTTTTAGGGCGAGAGAGCGTAAACGCTGTTATATGCAACCCACCTTATGGAAAAATGGGTTGTGTGATACAAAGCCAGACAGAAGCCAGCATGCTTGCACGACATGAAACGGAATGCGGATTGAGTGAGTGGGTGCAGGCTTGTACAGGGATATTACGAAATCAGGGCCGATTGTGGATGGTATTCCCGACTCCGCGAGGGCTTGAATTGTTGGACGAACTGCGTGCCCATCAGATGGAGCCAAAACGCATCCGAATGGTGTGTGCCAAAGCAAGCAAAGCGCCGTATCTGTTACTGGTGGAAGCGGTTAAGAATGCGAAACCAATGCTCATGTGGCTACCACCGCTGATTGTATACAATGAAGACGGTTCAGAAACAAAAGAGTTGAAAAGCATCTACTCGGGAAGATTGCGGGAAAAGTAATCGCAGGAAAAGAATATGGATTCCATCAACAGTATAGAAAATGTAAGGCATAGCAGCTAATGATCATGCTTTTCACGACTGATACTTCAGGCTATACACTCATCAAATCTACATTAGCAGTTATGTCGATATACGCTACAAATGTGGCTTTCAACTCCTATGTTATCCCCTTATGCAGCTGATCGTTTATCTTCTCATCAGTGGAAATAGTGCTATGGATTTGTCCCGATATTTCAAATCGATTCCACTGTACTGGGAGCTTACTCTTTGTGTCCAGAGTAACACAACGAATTAAAAAATTACCATCATATAGCGTTTAATGGAATCGCTAAAACCATAGAATCCCCAAATTATAAACAGAAAGCCGTTGAAGTTGATGCCTAAGGGAGAAGCCTCTCTTGCAAGTCTTTCGTTTATGTTTTCTATCTATATAATCAAACGTGCCCGACCTTGCTCGATTGTAAACGGCTTGGTATGAAAAACGATTCAGATTTTCAAGGAATCAGACATTTACTCTTTTTTTCATGACGTTGCAATGTGAAATGAAATCCTGTATAATTCGTCAAAAGGAGGCGGATGCCTTGGATAAATGGGATATACGCTTTATGAAGATGGCGTATCTGATCGCGGATTGGAGCAGCTGCTATCGAAAAGGGCGCTCCATCGGCGCTGTAACCGTAAAAGATAAGCGCATTATGACGACTGGATATAACGGCGCACCGGCAGGTGTAAAAACATGTCGTGAACGTGGAGAGTGCATGCGCGACACGCTGAACATCCCATCCGGCACGCGCGCGGAGCTGTGTTATGCTATCCATGCGGAACAGAATGCGATTATTCAGGCGGCAAAGCTCGGCATTTCCATTGATGGGGCGACCATGTATTGCACTCATCAACCCTGCTCAGTGTGTGCCAAAATGATCGTGAATGTCGGTATCAAACGAGTGGTATACGAACAAGGCTATCCTGACGCGTTTTCGCTTGAGTTTTTTCAGGAAGCAGGCGTTCAACTCGAGCAATCCTGTACAGATTCGGAAAACTGAATTCTCACGGGGATTACGGCGCGGTATGGTTATTTCTTTTTGGATAAGAAGTATCACCAATGCACCAGCCACGCAAGCGGTTAACCACCCGTTCAAGCGCTGTTTTACTGTTGCCCCACGGCGCATCCTGATTGCGATAGTCGAACTTGCGTGTAAACCAATCCAAATCTTGTTCATCCGCTGAGAGGTGTTGAGTCAGGAAACCAAGCAATTCAGCGGCGAGTGCATTTTGTTGTGTAAGGTTCAAATGTTTTTGCGCGCTTTCCAATAGTGCAACAGAATGCGGAAGACAAACACCGTGAGAGCCTTTCCATGCGGCTTGAAAATCTGCGTTTGTCTTCCACAGATGCAAAAATGTAAAGTGATAACGCGCCATGTGAGTGGCGATAGCTTCGCAGACAACACAATGTTCATTCATATCATGCAAAACATCCAGTATCGAATCCACTGACGATCCCTTGGAGAATAGGGAAGTCCTGCCTTTGGAATCAGCGTCGGCTTGCTTTTGAAGCTTTTCCAATTTCACTAGCTGTTCCTTAGCATGAGAATCCATCAGCAAAGCGTGGCCTAAACGGTTTTGTTGATGAAAAAGCATAGGCTGATGTTCACGGCATACCCCGCGCTGATTAAATTCGATGCGTACAGAGGGCTCCATCACACTTGCCCCAAGGGCGCGTTTGATTTCTTCCGCTTCGGTTTTATGCTCCAACCCGCACAGCGGGCATTCCATTTTCCATTCCATAGCTTCCCAAACAGGAATTGTATCCAAATGGTATTGCATCTTCTGCCTCCAGACGACTATAATAGACGTATACCATGGTAGCAGAAATTCCCCCTCGGTTCAAGTCGCCGGGCAGAAACAGGCGATTTTGCACAAGAGAGAATATATTTTTCCGAATCTGAACCCGGTATTGTAAATGGTTATCATCATCGGTATGATTGACGATTGGGGGAAAGATCAAGCGCTACCACATGGATACGTTCTCCCCGAAAAGCGCTTTGAGGACAGATCAACCATTACCGTCAGATTGCTTGGGAGTGAAGTAGGCTCACATGCCCGCGCGATTCAAGGATCAAAACGGACACATAACGGCGCTCCCCGGCAGCGTCAAAATGGAGGGATTGGAATGACTATTTCGGAAATCATCAAAATCCTGGACGCACGCGTATTATGCGGAGAGAATGATCTGGAGCAGGAAGTTTACACTGCCTGCGGGTCGGACTTAATGAGCGATGTGCTTGCTTTTGTAAAGGATAAAACAGTATTGATTACAGGACTTACCAATGTGCATGTGATCCGCACAGCGGAAATGCTTGATATTCATTGCATCGTATTCGCGCGTGGCAAGGTCCCGGGCGAAGAGGTACTGGAAGAAGCCCGTGAGTTGGGTATTGTTGTGCTTACTACCCGCCATACAACATACACCACATGCGGGCTGCTGTACCAGATGGGTATCCGTGGAAATAATGAGTGCGTCGCCAAAACGGAATGACACACCTATATTGAGTGAGGATGAACATGCAGGACTATATCATGGTGGACGTTTACAATGTTAAAGCGCTCGATTACGGATCGGCCGGGGACGCATCTGCCACCATCAAGCGCAAGCTGAAGCAACTTGGGGTGGATAGTACCATTTTGCGGCGGATTGCGGTAGCGAGCTATGAGGTGGAACTCAATCTGATAATTCACAGCTTAGGCGGAACACTCACGCTGAAAATGTCGCCGACGGAAATTCTGCTGGTTTCTGATGACATCGGCCCGGGTATTCCAGATATCGAAAAGGCATTGCAGGAAGGTTTTTCCACAGCAAGCGAGGAAGCCCGTAACCTAGGCTTTGGCGCGGGTATGGGGCTTCCCAATATGAAACGCAATGCCGATGAATTCAGCATTGAAAGCGCATCAGGCGCGGGTACTCATATCCGAATGCGGTTTCAGTTGCAATAACGTATCATGGTTTGGAAGGCGAGGTTCCGGCGATGGAAGATAAACGTTACCACTCCGTGCGGCTGGACACTGACAAGTGCAAGGCGTGCACCAACTGTTTAAAGCGTTGCCCGACGGAAGCTATCCGTGTTCGTGGCGGAAGGGCACATATTATTGACGAGCGTTGCATCGATTGTGGTGAGTGTATCCGAGTATGCGAATTTCATGCAAAATATGCACAGACTGACCCACTTGCGACCATCAATAGTTTCAAGTATAAAATCGCGTTGCCAGCGCCTTCCCTGTATGGACAGTTTAAACGGCTGGCGAGTGCATCACAAATTCTGGAAGGCTTGCTTCGCATGGGATTTGACGATGTTTTCGAAGTGGCGGCAGGGGCGGATATCGTAACCCGTGCTATTCGGGAACGTATGCGCAGCATGAGCCCCGATGAGTACCCTGTGATCTCTTCTGCCTGCCCCGCCATCACTCGCCTGATCCAGGTACGCTTTCCAGAATTGATTTCGCATATCATTGATGTGCGCCAACCCATGGAAGTAGCTGCTATGGTTGCAAAACGTGAATTTTGTCAAAAGAAAGGCGTGCCTGAATCGGAAGTGGGGTGTTTCTTCATCACACCCTGCGCTGCAAAGATGACCGCGATCCGCAACCCTATCGGGCAGGAAAAATCTGCCGTGGATGGGGCGATCTCAATGCTTGAGATCTATGGGCTGCTGGCAGGTCATATCAAAAATTATCCAGGTGAAATCAAACTTTCGCGTGCAACCTCCTATGGTGTGGGTTGGGCAAATAATGGAGGCGAGGCGTTGGCAGTCAGCCCCGAAAACAGCATGGCGGTTGATGGCATCGAAAACGTGATTCGGGTGTTGGAGGAAATCGAAAACAATAAGCTTCGCGATCTGGTATTCTTTGAAGGCGCAGCGTGCACAGGCGGATGTGTTGGCGGGCCGCTCACGTTTGAGAACGGGTATATTGCCCGAAATGCGATCCGTACGCTTATGAAGACTGCAGACCTTCGCCACCCTGACTCCGCTGTGAAAGCATCCTATTTAACAAAGTATCCTTTACAAACTACTCAAAAAATTACGCCCACCAATAGTGTAATGAAGCTAGATGAGGACATTGCGGAAGCCATGCGGAAAATGGAACAGTTGGAACAGATTGTTAAATCGCTGCCTGGCTACGACTGCGGCAGTTGCGGCAGCCCGACCTGCCGAACGTTTGCAGAGGATATTGTACGTGGACATGCAAATAATATGGATTGCATCCATATTCTGAAAGATCAGCTTAAAATTATGGCGCAGAAAATGGTTGAGCTGGCGAAAACCACAAGAGAATAGGGGAATGAACGATGAACATCAAGGAACTGGCAACCTTGCTGGATGCGACAGTTGTGGGGGAAGGAAGTAATCTCAACACAGCCGTTACCTGTGGCTATGCGTGCGATCTTCTCAGTTGGGTGCTTGCGCATGGTCAAAAGGGTATGGCTTGGACAACCGTGCAAACGCATATCAACGTGGTTGCTGTTGCCGTACTGATGGAAATGGCCTGTGTGATTTTATCGGAAGGCAATCAGTTGGAGCCTGACTCATTGAAAAAAGCGAATGAGGAAAACCTTGCCGTGCTTGCGACCAATAAAACCGCCTATGAAATTTGTGGGCTGATGATGCATGCAGGGATAGCCCCTTCAGCGGAGTAAAGCGATGCAAGCCTTTTGTGACCTGCATATCCACAGTTGTCTTTCACCCTGCGGAAATGATGAGATGACCCCTTGGAACTTGGTTGGTATGGCTAAGGTAAAAGGGTTGGATGTGATTGCGTTGACTGACCATAACAGCGCACTGAATGTACCCGAGGCAGTGAAAGCGGGCAGAGAGTATGGGGTGGAAGTGATCCCCGGCATGGAGGTAACCTCAAAGGAAGAGGTGCACATCCTAGCTTATTTTGATTCGGTGGAGGATGATCTTGCCTTCGGAGAGGAAATTTACGCTCACTTACCCGAAATCGCAAACCGCGAAGAACTGTTTGGTCATCAGACTGTCATTGGAGAGAGCGATGAACCGGTTGGCAAGGTAGAAAAGCTGCTGATCAATGCCACAGACCTATCGTTGGATGAAATTTGCACACTCACCGCAAAGCATGGCGGTATCAACGTGCCTGCCCACATCAACCGTGGCGCAAACAGCATGATCGGTTCTCTGGGTTTGATGCCAATGCTGCCACAATACCCTGTAGTAGAAGTTTACTGGCGCATCCCCTGTCCGGAATATGCAACCAAAGGGCGATTTGTTTTGAATTCATCGGATGCTCACCGTTTGGAGGATATTTCTGAGCGGCAGTTTTCATTGGAGTTGGATCAGATCACAAAACAGGCGGTGCTTGCATTCATTCGACAGAAACAAACCACTTGCAAGTAGAAAGCCGATAATATGAATCAATGAGCCTGTACAAGTCTGTACGGGCTTCAGATTGTCAAAAAGGGGGTCAAGGGATGAAATCCCTTGTCAGGATTCCAAAGGATGAAATCCTTTGGTGTGTATGGGCAAAGCCCAACGCTTAACGCCGCAGCGTTTTACTAGAAGCGAGCGAACAGCCCGAAGGGCTATGAGGCGAGTGGCAACAACGTTTTGCAGAGGTTTTTTGACAGGCTGGAGCCTGTACAAGTCTGTACGGGCTTTTTATATGAAGAGAAATTTATAGGGATGTGATGCCAATGCAAATTGGAAGCTATCAGAAGCGCTATGCCGATAGAAACTGAAAAAGCTTATCACACTGAAAATATTGGGAAACATTTGAATACAATCAAGCAAGCGGTCTCCAAAGAAAATTCCATAGAAATTGATGTTATGATGGTTGCTCTTGCTGGATGACATTCACACATTGAGTTAGGGAATACCGTTTGATTTGCTAAATTAGAATGCGAACATAGAATGAAATATAAGGATAATCATTCGGGAATCTGTGATTTGGCAATGAGCTTGCAATGAAGCATAATGGGGTGTGATTTGAGTTGGACATGAGGAGTATGATCTTTAACACAGAGAGGTTTGTACTTGTATTGTACCAGATGACGCAAATCGTCAAAATCTTCACATTTTTTTTTGTAACTGCGTGCATTTCTTCATTGTGTATGATAAAATGTGAATGCTGTGTTTGCTATCGTGCGCACATAGACGTACGAAAGATTTGAGGAGGTCTCAAGCTGTCATGTCCGAACAAAAGGTAAAATTCGTAGAGCTGCAAAAAGCCATCGACGAACACAAAGGTCAAAAAGGTGCTTTGATGCCCGTGCTGCAAGCGGCACAGGGTATCTTTGGCTGCGTTCCCATGGATGTACAGGAGTACATCGCGGATGCGCTCGGCACCACGCTGAGTGATGTATATGGCGTAGCTACTTTCTACTCCCAGTTCTCCCTGCAACCCAAAGGTCAATATGTTGTGGGCGTTTGCATGGGCACTGCCTGCTATGTTCGCGGCGCTCAGAAGGTGCTGGATCGCGTTCAGAAGGAAATTGGTGTTGACGTGGGCGGAACCACGGCCGACAGCAAGTTTACCATTCAGGCGACCCGTTGCCTCGGCGCCTGCGGATTAGCCCCTGTCATGATGATCAATGACGAGGTGTATGGCCGCCTGACCGAAGACGAAATTCCCGGGATTTTGGAGAAATACAAGGCCTGATATGCGTGATTTATCCATGCACGTTTTGGACATTGCCCAAAACAGCGTGAAAGCAAACGCAAAAAATGTGTCGATTTCGTTTACCGTGGATGAAAACCGCTGGCTGACCATCTTGTTTCAAGATGACGGTTGCGGAATGGCACCAGATTTTCTTGCAAAGGTGACCGATCCATTCACCACCACGAGAACGACGCGTAAAGTTGGGCTGGGTATTCCACTGTTGAAAGAAAACGCAGAACTGACCGGCGGCACAATCACCATTATCAGCGAGTTGGGCGTGGGAACAACGTTAAAGGCGACGTTTAACCTGAACCATATCGACTGCCCGCCAATGGGCAAAATGTGTGATACTTTGCTGACACTGGTCGTGCTGAATCCCGAAACCCCCGAGTTTGTATTCGAAGCCCGATCGCCAGGGCATGAGGCGAACTTTGACACCCGCATCGTACGGGAAGCGCTTGGCGGTCTGCCGCTAAACGCACCGGAATTGGTCGATTGGATGCGGGAAGGAATCGATGTAGAGTTCAAACCCATTTTGGAGGTGTAATAACGTGAAATCAATAGCAGATTTGGAAGCAATCCGTCAAAAAACCCTTGAACGCGTTGCCTACCGTAAAGAAGCTGACAATGACATCCGCGTGGTTGTCGGTATGGCTACCTGCGGCATCGCTGCCGGTGCTCGACCCGTGATGCTTGCCTTCCTGGACGAGATTAAAAAGCGCAACCTTAACAATGTGACCGTATCGCAAACCGGTTGCATCGGTATGTGCCGCCTTGAGCCCATGATCGATGTGATGGTACCCGGGCAAGAGAAGGTTACGTATGTGAACCTGAATGCCGATATGGTGCCTCGCATCGTCACCGAACATATCGTGAACGGAAACCCCGTGATCGATTACACCATTGGCGCCGCAGAGAATAAATAAAGGTGTACCGGAGGAGGAAGAACCATGGATTTTTATCGCGCACAAGTGCTTATCTGCGGAGGCACCGGCTGCACTTCGTCGGGCTCCAATGAAATTATGGAGCACTTCGAGGAGCTGGTTGCCAAAAGCGGCCTTGAGAAAGAAGTCAAGATCGTGCGTACCGGTTGCTTCGGCCTTTGCGCCGCTGGCCCGGTCGTGATCGTATATCCTGAAGGCACGTTCTATTCCCGCGTACGTGTGGAAGATGTGGACGAGATTGTAAGCGAACATTTGGTAAAAGGCCGTATTGTGCAGCATCTCGTTTACAAAGATAAGAACCACGAAGAAGAACATCATCTATCGCTTGAGAACATCGAGTTCTATAAAAAACAAAAACGCATTGCGCTACGTAACTGCGGCGTAATCGACCCCGAAAACATTGATGAGTATATCGCCTTCGATGGCTATAAAGCTCTTTCCAAAGTACTGACCGAGATGAAGCCTGAGGACGTTATTAAAACCGTGCTTGACAGCGGCCTCCGTGGCCGTGGTGGCGCTGGTTTCCCCACCGGTCTCAAGTGGAAGTTCGCAGCTGCCACCAAGGCAGATCAGAAGTACATGGTCTGTAACGCCGACGAGGGTGACCCCGGTGCGTTTATGGATCGTTCCGTATTGGAAGGCGATCCTCATGCCGTTCTCGAAGCAATGGCTATCGGCGGTTACGCCATTGGCGCTACCGAAGGCTATGTTTATGTGCGTGCTGAGTACCCCATCGCTGTGAAACGTCTGGAGATTGCGATTGAACAGGCACGTGAATACGGACTACTGGGCAAGAACATTCTTGATTCTGGCTTTAATTTTGACGTGTTTGTGCGTCTTGGCGCCGGTGCATTTGTATGCGGCGAAGAAACTGCGTTGATGGCTTCTATTGAGGGTGAACGTGGCGAACCCAGACCCAAGCCGCCGTTCCCGGCCGTTAAAGGTCTG
>Ga0302286_10002031_pt1 | contig 14372 bp, 11 predicted proteins | sample III_Fen_E2_3_FD_198765 | JGI IMG/M metagenome (GOLD analysis project Ga0302286, IMG submission 198765) | Peat permafrost microbial communities from Stordalen Mire near Abisko, Sweden - III_Fen_E2_3 | ecosystem: Environmental > Terrestrial > Soil > Wetlands > Permafrost | place: Sweden: Abisko...
AATTGTAAGCAAGAAAACAAAGAATTTGAAAGATGCTGAAATTGAATTCTTTCCACCACCTGCCGTTCCTGGTTATGGAAATGCCAGCGGTATTGAAATGCGTTTACTTGACAAAACCGGTACTGGCGATTTAAAAAAGCTTGGAAATGTAACCAACGATTTTATTAAAGAGCTTAAAACCTGTCCCGAATTGTCCGATGCATTTACCATTTTTGATGCAACTTTCCCACAATATTTACTAAAAATGGATATTGACAAAGCGGCACAAAAAGGTGTAACGGTTAGCAATGTAATGTCGACCCTGCAAACAATGCTTGGAAGCGAATATGCGACTAACTTCATGCGATTTGGTCAATTATATAAAGTAATGGTGCAAGCCTTGCCCGAATATCGTGCAAAACCAGACGATGTTTTACGAATGACCGTTAAAAACAAAGATGGTGAAATGATTCCCGTATCTGCATTTTTAAGTATTGAACGAGTGTCGGGTGTCGAAATGCTTACACGCTACAACATGTATCCATCGGCCGAGGTAAATGGACAAGTTGCCAATGGTTGCAGTAGTGGTAAAGCAATCGAAAGCATTAAGAAACTTGCCAAAGATAAATTGCCCCGTGGATACGATATTGAATGGGCTGGTATAACTCGCGACGAGGTAATGGCTGGCAACGAATCGATTTATGTTTTCATTATATGTTTATTGTTCGTTTATCTATTACTAGCGGCACAATACGAAAGCTTTTTGTTGCCACTTCCCGTAATTCTGTCGTTGCCAACGGGAATTTTTGGTGCATACTTTTTACTCATGGCTATGGGCTTGGAGAATAACATCTATGCACAAATTGCTTTAATCATGCTCATTGGTTTGCTTGGTAAAAATGCCATTTTGATAGTAGAATTTGCAACCCTTCGCCATAGAGCAGGACGAACACCATTACAAGCAGCTATTGAAGGAGCAAAAATGCGTCTTCGTCCAATTCTTATGACATCGTTTGCATTTATTGCAGGTATGCTTCCGCTTCTTTTTGCAAGCGGTGCCGGAGCTGTAGGAAACAGAACCCTAGGAGCTGCCGCAGCTGGTGGAATGTTGTTTGGAACCATATTTGGGGTAATAATAATTCCGGGCTTATATGTCATTTTTGCTAAGATGGCCGAAAAAACAAAGAAAGATAAACGCAGAGAAGAATTTGCCTTAACCGAAGATTTATAACATTACCAAGATATGAGAACAATAAAACTTTCATTTATAGTAATTACCCTAAGCGTTTTTTTTCAAGCTTGTACTGGCATTAAAAATATCGATTCGTCGGTTAAGCCTATGCCAAATACCTTTGCGGGAACAAAAGACAGTGCAAACATTGCCAATATAAGTTGGAAAACATACTTTGGCGATTCGGTTCTAACTGCCTTAATTGACACAGCCTTACGCAGCAATCTCGACTTATCGATAGCTCTGCAACGCATTCAAATGGCTCGCGAAAATGTTCGATTTGCCAAAGGACAGCTATTCCCAACCATTTCGGTTGGTGGCAGTGCAGGTGTACAACAATTTGGAAAATATACAGTCGATGGTGCTGGAAATACAGGCTTAGTCATTCACAATAACGAAGTGGCCAAACAACCATTTGCCGATTATTCACTTGGTTTACAAACATCGTGGGAAGTAGATTTGTGGGGCAAAATTCGCAACAAGAAAAAAGCTGCAGTAGCTCGATATTTAGCCGACATAGAAGGTAAAAACTGGCTTGTAACCCAATTGGTTGCCGATGTTGCCGATAATTATTACGAACTTTTGGCTTTAGATACCGAATTAGAAATAATACAATCGTCGATAAAACTACAAGACAGTGCATTAAGCATTGTAACAATACAAAAAGAAGCTGGAGTAGCAAATGAACTTGCGGTACAGCAGTTTAGTGCCCAATTGCTCAATTCGCAAAAAATGGAGATAGATGTTTTACAGCGTATTGCAGAATGCGAAAATACCATAAATATTCTATTAGGTCGATTCCCACAAACAATAGTCCGCAACAAATCGCTGTTGGCAAAAAACATTCCCAACGCTTTACAAATGGGCGTTCCGTCCGATTTACTCCAAAACCGTCCCGACATAAAACAAGCCGAACTAGAACTTAAAGCAGCTAATGCAAATGTTCTTGCCGCACGAGCATCATGTTTCCCTTCGTTAAACATTAATGGAACTTTGGGATATCAAGCATTTAAACCATCGCTTTTGTTATTACCACAATCACTTGCGTTTAATACTTTGGGAGGTTTAACGGCTCCACTCATCAACCGTTCGGCAATAAAAGCTGAATTCAGAGTTTCGAAAGCTGCACAAATAGAAGCATTGTGTAATTATCAAAAAACGATACTAAATGGTTTTCGTGAGGTATACAACCAGATGCTAAGCGTAAAAAGCTCAGAGAAAATTGTCAATCTAAAAAGCAAAGAAGTTGCGATACTTTCATTGGCTATAAATTCGTCAATCGAACTATTCAAAACAGGCAGAGCCACGTATTTAGAAGTACTGTCGGCACAGCAAAATAATTTACAATCGAACATCGAACTGGTAAATGCTTTAAAGCAACAGCATAATGCCCAAATTGGCATTTACAAGGCTTTGGGTGGTGGATGGAGATAGGACGACATTAAAATGTTGGAATATCATCCTTTGTTTATTTGTTTGAATGCCATTTCCATTGCCGTCTGCTTTAGCTGATTACCGTCAAACCAAGAAATAAATTGGATTTAAACCTTATATTTTTCAAACCTTAGTAGAGGAATATCAAAAAGGTATTAAACCTTATTACCTTATTTGATTTACATTTAGTTAATAAGGTTTATTTATCTTCATTAGTATTCTACTAAGGTTTAAAAAAGGAATAAGGTTTTATTCCTAAATGCAATTCTATGAACACAAATTCAGCAAGTTACAAATCTTAGCTTGGCAGCAATGTACTAAGCAGACGGCAATGAATAAAACTCAGCCCCAGTTTGCAAAGCACTGGGGGCTGAGTTTAAAATGCTACATTATAATCTTTCAATAAATTATCAAACAACAATTTTCGATATTGGTTCACACCATTCACTTTGGCCAGTAGATGAAATACCTGATGTACGAAACCAATAGCGAGTTCCTAGCACTAACTTATCGACCGTAAATGATGCTTGAGTTGATGCACCGCAAATAGTCCATTTCGATTCGTCGTTAGGGTCGGTGCTTAATTGCCACAACCACGACTTAACGCCATTTTCTTGTTTATGACGTAAATCGATACTACCCGAAACTTCACCATTTTCGACCGAAAATTCGGAACGAGTTGACGGGATTGGTTGTTTCGCAACATCAAAACCACTTCGAGCAACTATAAGTTCATCACCATCGGAAACGTGATTAACATACTCAGCTTGTTTCCGAAGTATGTTCTCGAACGATGCACGTACCAGTTTCAACTCTATTGATTGTTGTTTATTCCCACCTTGAGCAGCATTATAAGCATTTTCGAGATGGGTAGCTTCCGATAATAATTCGGAATATGGAATTTGTGGTTGAACAAAAATTTGAGGGAAAGAACTCATTTTTGCTACCGAATTCCTTCCTTGCTCCAATAAGTGTGGAGTTGATAGGTCGGAATAATTAATAATGACCTTGAACCTTTTCATGCTCTTTAAATTTTAAATTGTTTAGTAAATCTGTTTTTATACCGGTAATGTTTATATAAACAGAAGGAGCTATAAATTTATTGTATGAGGAAGCAAAAATATTTTTTTGAATAGATATGGAATAAAAAGAAACAGCTAATTTTTACATAACTATAGATGTTCATCAATAGGATGTTTCTTTTTGTTCAATAAATGTAGCTATTGGTTATAAAGATGTTTCTTGTGAACTAATTTCTATAGTTTATTGACCAACAACTATAGATTAGAACAAATAACTATAGATAATTATCAAATAACTATCTATTTTTTTTCAACAACTATAGCTTTTGAATAAAAGGAAATACATAATTGGCAAATGTCTCTATTTCTTTATTTTCTGGCTTTAAAAAATTGCAATTCCGGGATAAATAATAAAACCAGACAAAACAGAATAGTCCAAATAAATATCTGCTCTATCGTTTTGCTGTTTCGTTTTATTCTATAACTTTGAGCCTAACAACTGAACTCTAAATATTAAGTTTAATTATAATACAATATATAAATATGAAAAGATTGATCCTTTTAACTCTTTGTCTAGTATACATAAAATCATTTGCCCAGGAACAAATTACCAATTTAAATCCTCGAACTGGAGATAAATCATCTTACCCTTATAATTTCGTAGAATTTAAAGATTTTATTTTCTTTACAGCATATACAGAAAGTTTTGGTAATGAAATATGGGTTACCAACAAAACAAATGATGCTACACTTTTAAAAGACATAAACTTAGGAAACAAGGACGGTATTGATGGTACTTTTATAAACACTGCTACAGAATTAAATAATTCGCTGTATTTTATTGCAAATGATGAATTCTCAGCAGGAGAAATATGGAAAACAGATGGTACATCAGCTGGAACGGTTAAAGTCACTCATTTTCTAAATAGTCATATTTCAAATCTCACCTTAGTAGGTAATTACATGTTTTTTTTAATTGTCAGAAACAGTAATTTGGAAGTGTGGAAAAGTGATGGAACAGAAGAAGGAACTACAATAGTTTCAGGAAATAATCCGATTTGGAATTCTCCGTCCTTTGAAGGTAAATGTAATAATACTTTTATATTCACTTTTCAGCCATCTGGAAGCAACAATTCAAGGGTATGGAGAAGTGATGGTACTTCAATTGGAACATATCCTATAACAATAGAAATAGATGGAAATGGAGCGGGTTTTGGTGGTTCTTCTGCATTGACTCAGTATATTGAATTTAAAAATGCATTGTATTTTGTAGCCAGAAGCTATTCCATTTTTGGATATACAACAAGTGTAGGTATAATGAAAACCGATGGCACATTAAACAATACTGTACCAGTTAAAGCTATTTATGACGGGAATAACAACATACTTGAATATGCAGATGTGGTAGAAATATCTGGCAAACTCTATTTCTCTTTATTTGATGCAACGCTGAATCAGTTGATAATATGGGAATCGGACGGAACTACAAATGGCACAAAGAAAATATACGATAAAAATAGTGACAGATTTTTTATGACTTCTAAATTAATAAATAATGAAGGCAATCTAGTTTTCTGTGGAGTAAACTCAAAAGGAGGAACTTCATTATTAAAAATGGATTTGACTAATTATTCAATTGCAGATATAAAGGAGTTGCAGGATAGTATAAAGACACCATTTATCTTTTCAGAATATTCAAATAATTGTACAATCAAATCTATAGGTGCAGGAAAATATTTTGTTAGTTCACCTAGCAAATTAATAAATAGAAAAGGTTGGATTACTGATATGACTTCGACAAACACAACAAACATTGAAAATCTAAATAATGTTTCAGAAGTTTTTGTATCAAATAATTCATTCTATTTTGCTAAATCAACCACTTCCGAAGGTGCTGAACTATGGAAATCGGATGGCACGCAGGCTAACACCATTTTATTTCAGAATATAAACACCAGTAAATATGGTTTTTCAGATAATAATTTAGCGACTTTAAACGACAAATTAATTTTCAGTGGGGATGATGGACTTTCTGGAAATGAACCATGGACATATAGTTTAGGAAAAGTAACTCTTTTAAAAGATATTAATTTCGGAATATCTACTTCTAATCCAAATTCTTTTGTAATATTTAATGAATTAATGTATTTTACAGCACGCGATGCTACCCACGGTAATGAGTTATGGAAAACAGATGGTTCACCTGAAAATACTCAAATAGCTTTTGATGTTGCAAGTGGAACAAGTTCTTCTTATCCAAATTATTTGAAGGTATGCAATGGATACCTATTTTTTATTGCAAAGATAAATGGACACAATAATGTATGTAAAACAGATGGAACAAAATGGGAAATCATTAAAGATTTGGGAGTAAATCAATATGGTGTGGCCTTTAGTGTTATAGAACTTACTTCTTCGGGCAATTACATCTATTTTGTAACGGAAGGGCAGCATTTATGGATAAGCGATGGAACTGAAGCTGGTACATATAAAGTGAAAGATTTTTCCAAATGCAGTAAATTAACAGATGTAAATGGTAGATTGTTTTTTATAGCTAATGATTCAAACAATTTGGGACTTGAATTATGGACTTCTGACGGAACCAGCACTGGAACCAAATTAGTTAAGGATATTGGCGTTGGTTACTCTTCCAGTCCAAATGATTTGATTAGTTTCAAAAATGTATTATACTTTACTGCATTTACCAATGAGTATGGCAGAGAAATATGGCAATCCAATGGTACAGCAGAAGGGACAATTCAACTAAGCGATATAAACCCCAGTACACTAAATGGAATTGTTTCGGCAAATTTTTGTGTATTAGGTGATAATCTCTTTTTTACTGCAAATAATGGAGAAGCTGGTATTGAATTATGGAAAACAGATGGTTCCCAATCTGGAACAATATTAGTGAAGGATATCAATGTTGGTGTACAAAGTTCATGTCCAACTGAAATAACATCTATTGGCAATCTGATTTATTTTCAAGCCTATGATAATGAACATGGTTTAGAATTATGGAAATCAGATGGAACTGTTGATGGGACAATTCTTGTATCTGATATTCTATCTGGATTACAAGGTTCTTCACCAACAAATATTATTTCGATCGGTAACTATATCTATTTTATTGCTGAAACAATCAATAGCGGTCGACAAATATTTAAAATGACATATAACACTATACAATCGATAGTTGATATGCGTAATGATGTACCATTAAGTATATATCCAAATCCATGTATGGATTATTTATATTTCAAGACAGAAATAAGCTGTAGTAATATTTACATTTATGATTTGGACGGTCAACTCATTTTAAAACCAAATATTGTCAATAATCAGGTTAACATATCAGGATTAAACACTGGATTATATATTATCAAATTTAATTCAAATAGCAAAGAATTTACAAAAAAATTCCTGAAGCTTTAGAATAACTATGCCTCCGCCCCCCACTCCCGCAAGTGTTACGAAGTACACTTGTGGGGTAATCCTAAAATCTCCACTTTTGAAATAGAATATTTGGAAAAGTTTTTAACTTTTCGTCGATGAATAAGCTATTAAAAGCACTACTTCGGTATTGTTCATAAAAAGAAAGGTAACAGTAGCAAGGTTAAAAACTTTGCTGTTCGCTTATTGCTTTGTAAAATGTTTACAAATGAACCACAGGAACACTTCATAACATGTAGTCTAAAGAAATGGATATTTTCATCTAGTATATATAATTTTGACAAGCCATATTCATCAACAAACATAGAAACACTAGAGAAAAATAATTTCATTTATACATATCTCGCTTGACGGTTTTGTAGCTGGATTGAACGGAGAAATGGACTGAATAACGTTGATGAAGATATATTTGATTCTGTTGACAAGCGAAGGAGATACCGCATTGTATAGCAGCAAAACTTTTCAGATGATGGAAAGTTACTGTCCAACTGCTGGAGATAATCTGGATATCTATAATCCTAATGAAATCAATATGGTACGATGTGCTGGAACAACTAGTCCCAAAGCTTCGCTACGATCTACAACATATTTAGTCATGCTGTCTATTTCAGCGGTTTTCCCAGCTTCAATATCTAGCTGCATAGAAGTTTTGTTTTCGTAAGGGAGTTGAGCAAAACGCTCCATGCATTGTTCCACAATATGATCCGATAATCCTACTTTCAAGCATTTTCCTAGATTGGCTATTTCTTGTAATAAACTTCGCCATTCGGTGCATTTAGCTTCATCGGCAAGTATTGCTCCAACGGTTAAAGCATAACGCGACGAAATTGACGCCCACGAGCAGATGAAAATATATTTTTCCCAAACGGCTTTGGTAATAGCTTCGGTCAGTACAGCTTTTATTCCTGCTTCTATCAAAAGAGTTTCAATCTCAACGTATGGATCGACTTCACCATTCTCAGAACCAAAATAAAGATTTCCAACACCGCCCGTTTGGCGAACTACTCCAGGGCTTTCGATTGCTGCACTCACATAAATACAACCATTTAAAACAGTCGCATCGGGCAAAACAGCTTGTATGCGTTTAGCATTGTCGACACCATTAAGTGTGGAAATAACAACCGAATCGGCATGTAGATTTGCTTGGATACTTCTTGCAGCATCTTCCAAATCGCGACTTTTAACGGTTATAAAAATCACATCGAATAGTCCAGCATTTTCGGTCGATTCAAATATTTCGTTAGGAGAAACAATCGTCTCATTTTTGGTTACATAGCATAATCCCGATTCTTTGATTTTTCGGTAATGCTCGCCACGTTGCACAAAAACTATTTCGTGTACAGTACCTGTTGCATAAGCCTTACAAAGTTTACTTCCAATATATCCACCAATGCCACCTATTCCTACGATTGCTATTCTCATGTTTGTTCGTTTTATATATTCTAATTCAAAGATACGAAATAAAGAGTCGATTTCTATGCAAATTAAAGAGAGTCCGATGCTGATATAAAATAATTTCATACCATTTTCCAATTAAACTAAGGTCTCAAAATTTCGTTTCGTTTCGTTTTAGACAAAACGTCCATGCATAGCTTACCTATAGCTGTTAAAGGTAAAACACCCAATTTCATATTTCGAGAAACAAACAAAGCATTTTCATCGTAAATTTGTTACGAACTAAAACAAATTGAGTAAAGATGCTTAACCAAAGGTTGCAACAAAAATTGCTTCAAAAGCTTTCGCCACAGCAGATACAAGTTATCAAGCTGCTCGAAATTCCTGCGTTAATGCTCGATCAAAGAATAAAAGCAGAAATAGAGGAAAATCCAGCATTGGAATTGGAAGAAGACGATTTTGATGCAGACGAACCTATTGATAACGATGCTGATGATAGTGAAATAAATGATAGTGAAGATAGTGATAGTGAATCGGAAATAGAATCGGATAACGAAGAAGAAGACTTAAAATCGGGCGAAGATTATGAGCTCGATGATTTTTTTGATGAAGATGAATATTCGAATTATAAATTTAACACCAACAACGGAACACCCGATCACGACAATAAAGAAATTCCTTTTTCGGTAGGAAATACCTTTCAGGAATTTTTGGAAAACCAATTGGGACTGCAAGACATAACCGAAGAGCAACGTACTTTGGCAATGTTCCTTATCGGAAATATTGACGAAGACGGCTATCTGCGTCGCGAGATTGAAAATATAGTTGACGATATTGCTTTTAAACAAGGTATTTCGACCAATGAACGTGAGTTGGAAAAAGTTCTTGAAATTATTCATCGACTCGATCCTCCTGGAATTGGAGCACGCTCGTTGCAAGAATGTTTATTGCTACAAATCGACCGTAAAGATTTGAAAAAAAGTACGATTGCAATTGCCCGTGAAGTATTGAAAGATTATTTTGGTGAGTTTACTCGTAAGCACTATAGCCGAATATTAGAAAAACTTGATATTGGCGAAGAAACATTAAAAATGGCTATTGCTGAAATCGTAAAACTAAATCCAAAACCTGGAAGTTCGTTTAGCGATCCATTGCACAAAAGCACCAATAGTCAAACCATTATCCCCGATTTTGTATTGGAAGATATTGATGGTGAGCTTGAGTTAGCATTAAGTTCTAGAAATATGCCCGACTTAAAAGTGAGTCGCACCTATTTGGAAATGCTAAGGGAATACAAAAATCCCAAGATGAAGGCTCGTGGTCAAAAGGAAGCTGTGACATTTGTTCGATCAAAAATAGATTCGGCCAAATGGTTTATCGATGCAATGAAACAACGCCAATTCACCTTGCTAAGTACCATGCAAGCAATTGTCGATTTTCAAATTGAATATTTCCGTACGGGCGACGAAACTCGTTTACGACCAATGATTTTGAAAGATATTTCGGAAGTTACTGGTTTAGATGTTTCAACCGTATCGCGTGTAGCAAGTAGTAAATATGTTCAAACGGGATTTGGCGTATTTCAATTAAAATATTTCTTCTCGGAAGGAATGCAAAACGAAGATGGCGAAGAAGTATCGTCGCGTGAAATTAAACAGATAATTCAAGATTTAGTTAAATCGGAAAACAAACGCGAACCATATACCGACGATGGTTTAGGCGATGAGCTTAAAGCCAAAGGATATATTATTGCACGCAGAACCATTGCAAAATATCGCGAACAATTAAACATTCCCGTTGGCCGTTTACGCAAAGAACTGTAGGGTCAACCCTAGTGGTTGACCTTTTAATACCCCAATGAAATAATATGTTAATGTGCTAATAAAACAGCCAAAATATAATACGAAACAAGAAAATAAAAATCATACATGAATCTATCCTTTATCAAAAAAGACCGCATAGTACCAATGGCTATTTCGGGACTTTTTCATCCATTGTTAATGCCAAGCCTTGGGGTTTGGTTTATATTTAATTCGGGTTCGATGCTTTCGTTAATAAATCCTGCGGTACAGCTAAGAGTTTTGTTAATCGTTTTTGGATTCACCTTTATTTTACCAGCACTTATTTTACCTGTTTTCATCTATTTCCGATGGATGGGACATTGGGAAGCGAACGAACGAAACGAACGTATTTTCCCCATTGCAATAACAGCAGTTATTTATTATTTCACCTATTCGTTTTTGAGCGGACATCAGGTGTTGACGTTTATCGCATTATTTATTCTTGCAACGTCTATAGTAATGATAATTCTGTTACTTGCCAATTTCTTTACCAAGATTAGTTTACACATGGCTGGAATAGGCGGTATTTGTGGCTTATTACTTTATATGAGCATTCGAATTTCGTCAATCAATGCTTGGTTTTTTATTATTGCATTAATGCTTGCAGGATTCATTGCATTTGCTCGATTAAAATTAAATGCTCATTCTCCAATACAGATTGTGTCTGGCTTTGCTACGGGAATTATACCAGTATTTACTTTATTTATGTTTGTGTAATTTGAACTTATTCTTGTATGAAAAATATAGATAAAATAAGTTTGGAGAATGCTTATCGCATGATTGAATCGGGCGATATTGATACATTTGAAATTGGCACAACAAAGGGTTTACAGCAAATTCACAGCTATCTGTTTAATGAATTATACGATTTTGCTGGACAAATACGAACAAAAAATATATCAAAAGGAGGTTTTAGATTTGCTAATGCATTGTATTTGAATGAAGTTTTAGCGAAAATTGAACAAATGCCTGAAAAAACCTTTAATGAAATTATTGCTAAATATGTTGAAATGAACATTGCCCATCCTTTTATGGAAGGTAATGGCAGAACAATGCGTATTTGGTTAGATTTACTTTTAAAGTCAAGACTCAAACAAGTTGTAAACTGGCAGTTTGTAGATAAGGTATTATACTTACAATCAATGGAACGAAGTCCTATTAATGATCTTGAAGTAAGAACATTGCTTTCTGAAAACCTCACTTTTGAAATAGAGAATAGAGAAATAATATTTAAGGGAATAGAGCAATCTTATTATTACGAAGGTTACAAAAAAGAAGACGATGTTGAATAATGGAGAAGTAAATTGTGGGCTTATGCCATTTCTTATTTCAAAATTATCTAAAATCAATCTCCCAACCCTCTTCGCCAAGAGGGCTTAAACAGCCAGATTGTCCGAAAATTTATTTAAGCTAAAAAAACGTATTACTATCAAAGATGAAAGAATCCACATTCAAACAAGCACTCGATTGGTTTTGCAAGGAACTTTCATCGTATTTTCCTCCGCAAGAGGCTCAAAGTTTGTTTTTTGTAATGATGGACGATGGTTTGGGTTATTCTAAATCGAAGATATTGAGCAATTACACCCAACAATTATCGATAACCGAAATAGAAAAAATAGCATCTGTTGTTCAACGACTCAAAGTTAATGAACCAATTCAATATATCTTGGAAAAAACGGTGTTTTGCGATTTGACATTTACCGTAAAACCAGGTGTTTTGATTCCACGTCCCGAAACCGAGGAATTGGTTCAGATGATAATTTCGGAAAATAAGCAAACAGAAAATCTCACAATTGCAGATATTGGAAGTGGAAGTGGCTGTATTCCTATTAGTTTGGCAAGATATTTAAACAATGCCAAAGTTAGTTCGGTTGATGTTTCGGAAAAATGTCTTGAAATAGCCCGATTGAACGTCGAAGCTAACAAGCTTTCAGTCAATTTTATTCATGCCGATATTTTAAATTCATCGAACAATGATCTTTTTCAAAATCTTGATATAGTAGTTAGTAATCCACCGTATGTTTTCGATTCCGAAAAAGCTGTAATGAAACCTAATGTTTTGGAACACGAACCGCATCTTGCATTGTTTGTTCCTGACAACGATCCATTACTTTTTTATCGATCGATTACCCTAAAAGCCAGCCAATGGCTTGTTTCTGGTGGAAAACTTTATTTCGAAATAAATGAACAATGTGGCAAAGCTGTTGCCGATTTTGCTTTAGAAAATGGATTTTCGTCGGCTTTCGTTTTGCAAGATATTTTTGGCAAAGACCGATTTGTGAAGGCTGTTAAGTAGTAAGTATTTCCCTTGACTCAAGTGTATTTGTAGTTCGTTCTTTAATAGATTTTTCTTTCATATTTGCTAAATGTGATTCAGGATTGAAATTATAAGCAATGCCACTATTTATACCTGATATAATTGCTTCTTTCAAAGCAATTACTTTATTTTCTTCTTCAAAAAACTCTAAATCAGCTTGATAGTTATCGTCTTCATGTATATTAACAATTCTCCTTTTCATAAAAGTATCAAATTAGATTCCAATTGAAATTGGTTTTTGTACGTTAAGCGAGATTAACTGTCTGATTCAATAATTCTACATTAAAATTAATTTTTGCGTTCAATGCTTTAAAAACTTTAATTATTGTATCAAAACGAGCATCTGTCAAACTATTCTCAATTTTAGATATTTGTGCTTTCTGAACACCAACAAGTTTTCCTAATTCAGCTTGTGTAAGATGACGTTCTTTACGTGCTTGTTTAATTGCTGCTCCAATTAATTCCAGACTTAATTCATTTTCAAACGCATCACGTTTGGGAGTACCAATTTTACCAATATGTTTATCGGTAACTTCTTCTAAGGTATATGTTTTTAATGGTTCCATTTTTTAATCCTTTTTAGTTTTTCCTTCAAAATATTTAATTCTTAATTTTTCAGCTTTGTCGATATCGCCTTGAGGAGTTTTATCTGTTTTCTTAATTATTCCATGAGTTGAAATGACGACAGTATCAGTTTTTTCTGTTTTATCCCAAAATGCAAAAAGTCTGTAATAACTTTTATTATATAAGGTTCGAAATTCCCAAATTTCATCTTTTAGCTTTTTGAATAACTCGCTATCAGTTATAACTTGAGATTTGCGAATGTTATAAAGAATCTTTTCTCTAGATTTCTCATCTAGAGTTTCTAAAAATTCATAAGCTTCTTCCAATAATCGAACTTTAAATTTTTCAGTCATTAGTTAAACGTTTTTGCAAAGATAATGGTTTCTTTAAAAGGAAACTAATTTGCCGAGATATTTTTCAATCTAACTGATCTTTATGTAATAAATCAATTGAATATTGTATCGATTTTTCTCCAACATTTCCCCACTAAAATTATTCGAAAAATAATCAATCAATCGCTTTTATTTTTGCTTCAAAAAACGGTATTTTGTATTCGTGAATAACGTTTACAATGTGTGGTGAAATGAACAAACAACTTCTTCTTGGTGCTGAGGCAATAGCACTTGCGGCAATCGATGCCGGAATATCGGGAGTATATGCCTATCCAGGTACTCCATCTACTGAAATTACTGAATATATTCAACATTCGGCTGTAGCTAAACAAAATGGCGTACGTTCGAAATGGTCGACAAACGAAAAAACGGCTTATGAAGCTGCGTTGGGAATGTCATATGCTGGCAAACGGAGCCTTGTGTGCATGAAACATGTTGGGCTCAATGTTGCTGCCGATGCTTTTATGAACTCTGCTACAACGGGCGTTCATGGTGGTTTGGTGGTTGTTGTAGCCGACGATCCTTCGATGCATTCATCGCAAAATGAGCAAGACACTCGTGTTTATGGACGTTTTGCATATCTTCCAGTTCTTGAACCATCGAATCAACAAGAAACTTACGACACGGTGCGTTATGCTTTCGACCTTTCGGAAGAAGTGAAGCTGCCTGTTTTATTGCGTATCACTACAAGGTTATCGCATTCGCGAGCAGTGGTTCAACAGCAAGCGGTAAAAGCTCAAAATG
>Ga0302286_10002032_pt1 | contig 14368 bp, 7 predicted proteins | sample III_Fen_E2_3_FD_198765 | JGI IMG/M metagenome (GOLD analysis project Ga0302286, IMG submission 198765) | Peat permafrost microbial communities from Stordalen Mire near Abisko, Sweden - III_Fen_E2_3 | ecosystem: Environmental > Terrestrial > Soil > Wetlands > Permafrost | place: Sweden: Abisko...
TTTAGCAATGATTTTCCATGTGTTGTTGAAATCCCATCCTAAAGTAGTCTGATAGAAATCCTGTACCTTGGTTTGAGTGAAATCTACATTTGCACCTGAAGGCATATTTACTGATACACTTGGATCAGTAGGATCCCAAACAGCTACATCAGTGCCGTATACGTTTTTCATATCAGTACGTGCATAATTGTTTGACAGTGTAAGAATTGCATTTTGACCTGTTACACTTACAATACGACCGGGGTTTTGTCCTTTCAGATAAGGAGATAATGCGATACAATTATAAATATCTACATTCCCCTGTTCAGCAAGAGCAATGATACCTCCAACATTTCTAGGGCCTTCAATGGCTCCTGAATAGTAACAGTTAGTAATCGTAGTTGCTTCAGCCAAACCAATGATTCCTCCACCCTGATTGGCATTATCTGTCATTGTAGCTGTAGCGTAACAATCCGAAACTGTTGAAGGTGCAATACCATCCTGTACGCCTGTTTGACCAATGATAGCTCCTACGTGATCCCTGCCGAAAACAGTGCTGTTTGCAACATACGATTGGGATAAAGTGACACCGATTGCATTTCCAATCAATATTCCAACATTTGTTCCTGAACCTGAAGTTGTTCCGCCAATAACAGAAGCACCTTCAATTCCTAATTTAGTGATGGTAGCACCGGTAACTGTACTGAAAAATCCGACATTGTCATCCGAAGGTTTATTGATACTGAAGTTCTTAATGATATGACCGTTTCCGTTCAATGTTCCCGTAAATCCTACAATAGGTTCCCAGATGGCATATGATGTTCCTGTAAGATCTATATCATTCATCAAGGTGTAATTTCCATCAAGCTTTAATCTTATGAAATTTAAATCATCAGCTGTTGAAATATTGGTGTTTACAGCTTTTACAACAAGTGCACAATCTTTTGTTACTCCGGTGCTGAAACCATCAGTAGCTGTATATGCAGTTATTGTAACATTTCCACCAGCCAGTCCTGTAACAAGACCCTTGTTATCCACGGTTGCTATAGAAGCATCAGAGCTTTTATATAAAACAGCTTTACCCGGAACTATCGATTCTGTTGACAATTGAAGCGTTCTTCCACTAGCCAGGGTAGCAGTTGCAGGCAAATCAAAAATCATATCGAGGTTAAGTGGTAGTGTTTGACCCTTGAATACAGGAAAACCGTTTGCCGGCATTGTCCAGTATGTATCAAAATCCCAGAGTAAGTATTGATAACTTCCAATGGCATTCAACTGCCCTAAAGAATAATTAGCACCCTGTTTTGTCCCGTCACCAATATCTGTACTATTGGTAGGCAATGCCACTCCGTTTAGTAAGGTATTTTCATAAGCATAATTTGAAGCTAAAGAAACTGCCCTTCCTCCGTCATTAGAGAGGATTCTGTTTATTGTACCACCTTTAATATTCTGAGCCATACAAACACAACCCATAATGGAGTTGCTGGTTGTTACAGCATCAATTAATGAAACAATACCTCCTGTATTTGAACTTGGAGAGATTACCTGACCAGCAAAGTAGCAATTTAAAACATCAGTGTTTACCTGAGTTCCCAAAATACCTCCAACCTGAGATGCTCTGGTATTTACAACTGCATAGGCATAGTCATTGGATATGGTTGATTGAAGTGAGCCGTCAACTTCAGTACCTCCTACGATACCTCCCACATGATCGTTTCCTTCAACATATCCGAAGAAATAACATTTGTCGACTGTAGTACCACCCATTCTGCCAATAATACCACCAGCATCGTTATGTCCGATAACCGATGCATTTTCAAGTCCAAGATTTTTAATGGTTGCTCCGACTGCATATCCGAACATTCCAATTTTATCCGATCCGGACTGGTTAATGTTCAGGTTTTTAATCACTTTCCCATTTCCGTCAAATGTGCCGGTAAATGCAGCAGCTGGTGTGCCAACCGGTGTCCAATCACCTCCTGTTAATGTTATGTTATTGTCAAGAACATACGAAGCGGTCAGGTCATTAGAAATTGCCCTTAATCCCGCTTCATCCGTGATATGGGTCTGCGACCAGATGGTCATAGCCGGCAGGAAGGCCATTAAAATGAGTAACTCTTTAAAACATTTGTGTTTTTTTCTTTTCATGATAAATTAAATTAAAATTAATAATTAGTAAATAATGAATAAAAATTGATTTGATTAATGAATATCTTTATACGGTGAATGAATTGAAATCTTCAAATACCTGATCTCTATTATAAGATCATTGAACCGGGGGGATTACCTGCATCAAGGCAACAATTCCAGAGGCATCATAACAGGATATTACTCCGGTTGTGGGGCAGGAAATAACATAATTTTTAGTGGTTAACCCTCTTGTGACATCCCTGTTTCCCCAGGCAGTATCTATATTTTTACGTAACCATGTAAGATAATCAGGTTTATTCCCATCTTCAATTAACCTGATCATATATTGTGCTAAGATGGCAGTATATACTCCTTGTTCTTCGCCAGATTCGTAAGGAAGAATTCCATTATCGTCGCACATAACGTTTTTAGTATAATCGGCTGTTAAAACAGCATCATTCAGATAGGTCTTATCATTCGTAGCTTTATATAACATCACAGCAGCACCAATGCAGGTTGCCTGATTATAAACATGCACTGTCCAGTCATTGGAACTCCCGTGGCGCGAATCGGCTACTTTTCCAAGCTGGCTGTCGAACAGATTATCATGTGCCCACTTATAAATTTTAGTTGCCTTATTGTAATATGTAGAATCTTTGGTTATGTTGAACAATGTCATGGCGGCAATCACAGTCGGATAATTAATACACGACATTTTACCGTTATCACCCGGAACCCAGTTCCAGAACATCCCCCCGTTTACTTTGTCATATGAACCTGTATCTATACCTGGTGAGCCTGACCATACCCGGTTGAAACCGGATACCGAATGATCCAGATATTTCTGGTCACCGGTAATCTCGTATGCCCTGGCCATGGATATGACCCACCACATAATGTCATCATAAATAAACCAGACAGTAGGCTTATTCACCCAATCGTACTGGGCATAATAATTATTGCACCCTTCATAAATGTCTTCCATAAATTGCAGGTTCTCTGCACTTTTTGTCCTCTTATAAGCATTCATTGCAATGTCCCAGTAAATAGCCTGCGTCCAGATGGCACCTACATTGGTTGGTTTTCCGGAATCCCTGAAATAAAGCTTTCTTACCGGATCAAACAAGTAACTATTAAAAGAGTTAAATGCATCAGTCGCATCTTTAGTTGTATAAGTTACTACCTTTGGGAGAGAAGGAATGAACGGTTGATCTTTTTCACCACCACAATTGATAGTAAAAAATGCAAATATTATCAGAACAATGGGTTTAAATAAATTTGCTGTTTTTTTTGGATAAGACATATATGTTAGATATTTTACTTGTTAATAGAATGAAATGTGAACTATAGTTGTGTCCGGCAGTTAATAAAAATGAGCCAGTATATCTTTGGTCTGATCAGGTCGGTAATGCATACGTATTTGCCATATTAGCTCTTCGGTATTGACCACTTTAACTTTTGAACTAAGCCGGTTCATGCACCACTTTGCCGGACTGGCTCCATAGCTTGTTCCGTTATTGTCTTCTGCCAGTAAATCGGCAGATGTTCCTGTATCACTAAAAGCCGACCAGGCATGAACATCAATCAGTGAATAATTATTTACATCCCCCGATGGGATACTTTTATTTAAAAGACCTGCAATATAAGCAGGTGTTCCCTGGTTGTTTTCGTTGCTTCCTGAATTCCAGACAGAATAACGAACAGTTACTACAGGTATATAATATCCTTTCGTATTTTTGAACCACATGATATTTCCATTCCCTCCGGTATAGGGATCATATTGAACCGCAATAATTCCAACCAACTGATCGTTATTCGTGATATAAGCCTGATAGGCATTCTTTGCCTGATCACTCTTAACATCCTTGCAAAAGAGTCCAAGTACCTTGACGCGGTGTTGTCTCATATGATGCCCTACTTTTAGAGCCAGGTTATTTAAAAAGGTCAAACTACCTTTATTGATGCCAAAATCATCTGCATAATAATATCCTCCACCGCAAAACTCCATCACCGAACCTTCGGGTGTTTGCTCCGAAAGCAATCTTGATAATTGATAAGGAGCTATCATCCCCAAATTACAAACGGGTAATCCGTAAGACATTTTGACTGATTGATTGTCCGGGTTCAGATAGTATGTTGAGTTTCTGAAATTATTCATCATCCATTGTATATTATCGCCATCGGTCAGGAAAAAAGAGGCATATCGCAATGTGTCGTTGTAATTTATATTTTTTGGGTTTGTAACTTTTGCAAGCCCGCTTTGATTGTTTTGATAACCGGCCGACATAAATGTCAGGTTTGAAGTCCAGTCGGCTGCTACCATCATGTTCCCTGATTGTGAAACCAGGTCAACAAATGTATCTTCGGAGACATTCTGTTCCCAACCGATTACCGGCGACAAAGGTTTAAGCCAATTTAAAACATCTGCAAAAAGTGATTTATTGTTCCCAAGTGAAGCCGACGAATAGCTTTTATTATAATTCACTACCATAAGCCTGTGGGCAATGGCGTAACTTTTCAGATTACCGGTAAGGGTTGGCATCAATATTAATGCATCATTATTGCATGAATCTTTAAATTCTGCCCATCCATCCGATAACGATTTGTTCACAGCATTATAAGTCATTTGAAAACCCAATGTCTTTATCTGATCTTCAAAAGTGATGTCAACGATGACCGAGCGGTAAACATGTGCGGCTATGGTTGCTACTGTTATACTTTCCTGATTGGAAAGACTACAAAGTATATACCCTTTGATCTGGCTTTTTATCACAGGATTGGCTAATAACTGCCAGGTTGTTGCTGTCCCTTTATAAATTAAATTCAGATGATCTCTTGCATCCGTAAAATCCAGATTGTTTATGTCCGACCAAACCATAGTTGTTCCACGATTTTCATTTACAGCCAGGGAAGTAAGTCCTATGATCGATTCCGCCAAAATGTGGTTTCTAAGGTTGTTTACTGAATTGTCGTTCGTATTACCAGTAGCATTGGTAACAATCCAATATTCACTTCCTATTTTTTGGATAGGGAACCAGTATTGTCCGTTATCACCAAAATTTTCGTATTGATTGTTGTAAAGTGTTGCAACGAATGTAGAATCTTTTTTACTGTTATCCGTATTTTGTGAACCGGTAGTTTCGCAACCAACCAATCCAGAAAGGATCACTAAATAAAACAGGCAGATGTTGAAATACTTCACTTGTACAAATGTTATTGAACAGGAATATAAAAAGAATGTGCCGGATAAATAATATATCCTTTTCTATCCGGCACATTTTTAATTCTGAATCATTAATAACCCGGATTCTGAGTTAACTGGGCATCAATAGAAATTTCACCCTGTGGAATAGGGAAGAAGTATAAACGATTGTCAAAAACACGGTCTTCTATTTTAGTACGTGCATAAAACAAACTTCCGTCCGCATTGATATTCATACCGTAGATAGCTTTATTTTGTGTTTCCTGGGCAATATCCCATCTTCTGACATCAAAGTAACGTGCGTTTTCAAACATCAACTCAACTGTCCTTTCAGCACGAATCGCCATTCTCATAGCATCCTGACCGACCGGAACCGGAAGTGGATTGACACCTGCACCGTATTGAGGAATACCGGCTCTTTCGCGGATAAGGTTTATATACTTCAAAATATCCGAATTGCCCGGATTATATTCATTCAGAGCTTCAGCATAATTTAAATATACCTGAGCAAGTCTCAATAATATATTTACCCTGTCCTGTGTTGTCCAGGGACCTTCCGGAGCACATTTACGAACGACATATCCTGTAGGACAATAATCGTTTACTCCAACAGCCTTCCCTGAATTTCCCGTATAATTTAATTGTGTATAAAAATCACCGCTTTGGTTGTATAACCACTTTTGACCGTTGAAAGTAATATTGGCGTAGAAACGTGGTTCTCTCTGATAATACATTTTTGAAGACCGAAGGGGTGCAAATATACGGCTGGTTACGGTTGGATCGGCATAATTGGAAGAGGTAAAGCCTGTTTCGGTATATCCTGATGTTGCATTAATTAAAGGAGTAAATCCATCGGCTGCATATCCAGTAATAGGGGATTGTCCGTTTGCCATGAAATAAGCATCAACCATTGCCTGTGTTGCTCCCAATCCACCGGCTCCACGGTAATCACTGTTTGGAGCTCCGTTATGATAAGGAGTCCTGTCATATTGCATCGTTGCAGCTGAATTACTTATCCTGTAAAAAATCATTTCTTTATAATTGGATAATTGTGAATAAGCACCCCGAAGGGCAGATCGGCATGATGCATAAGGATCTATTTTTCCATCAGCAGTATAAACCCGTTCCAGGTCATAGTACTTAGGAACATAATCTGCAATAAATTTAGCAGAGGCATCCGAAGCATCTTTCCATCTTGCCAGTTTATCAGCATCCGATAAAGCAGTTGGAAACAGTAGTTTGCCATCTTTATTAGCGAGTGTTGCAAAATACGGATTACTTCCATTGTATAACGGACTTGCTTTCAGCATAAGGGCTTCTGCAATAAATGCCTGGGCAATGGTCTGATCAATCCTGCCATAACTGTCGCTACTTGGATTTGATACCAATGATACCTGTTCTATTAATCCTTCAGCTTTGGCTTTATTTAATTCCGAAACAATATAATTCAAACAGGAGTCCATAGTGTTTCTGGGTAACTGCACCTGACTCAGAGGAGCATCCTGAGCAATTATATTTTCTCCAATGATTGGAACCGGACCATATGTACGTACCAGATAAAAGTAATAAATAGCTCTCACTGCCCTTGATTCTGCTGTCCATTGATTTAATTCCGCAGGTGTAAGTTCCTTGCAGGTTGATGCCAGTTGTATGAAAGCGGTTGCATTATGGATTCCATCGTACCAACCTTTCCATAATTTAGCCGTTAAATTATCAGAAGCTGTAAAAGTATTGTTGTTAAATAACTGGCTTGTTACAAATCCCCATACGTATTCGGCTTCGTCACAACCTGCAGTCCATGGACCGGCAGTCCGGTATGTTGATGTTTCAGCTACTTGACGTTGATTAAATTCATCAGGAATATAGGTGTAAACACTGGCCAAATATTCTTTTGTACTTGCCTTGGTTTCAAAAATTGTTTTATCGGATAACCTGTCGGATGGAACCTGACTCAAATAATCGGAACACCCGGTTAAAGCTACTGTGGAAAGGATCCCTATTAATATATAATATGTATTTTTCATAAAAATAATTGTTTAAAAGCTAAAGTTAATACCCAATGTATAGGTTGAAGAGTTTGGATAACTCGAACCATTACTGGTGTTTAATTCAGGATCCCATAATTTGAAACTTGTGAATGTCAACAGGTTTGTACCCATGACATAGATTGATGTGTTTTTTACCCCCATTTTATTCACCCATTTCTTTGGCAAATCGTATGAAGCCTGAAAAGTTTTCAAACGTAAGAAATCAACATCTTTAATCCACCATGTACTGGGTTGAAAATTATTAATATTGTCGGCTTTATCCGATCCGTAAGCCAAACGTGGATAAAAAACATTCTGGCTTGGGTTGGCGGCATTCCAGCGGTCTGCAATATTCGAGAACAGGTTTCCACCACCTCCATCACCCTGGAAAGGATAAATACTGCTTCCACTCAACATTCTGTCAGCACCATGGGTTCCCTGAAACAGGATTCCCAAAGAAATGCTTTTATACTGGACATTAAATCCAAACCCATAAACCATATTCGGTACGTCTCCGTGTCCAATGGCTTGTTTGTCGTAAGAATCAATTTTTCCATCTCCGTTTAAATCTTTATAAATGATATCACCGGCCTGAACAGCTCCGAATTGTGTTGCATATGGACGTTTGGTTGTTAACTTTTGATCAGCAGGCAAAGCTTCCCATGTGTTGATTTTATCAATCTGATCCTGTGTGAACAAGCCGTTCGCAGTATATCCCCAAATGGCATTTACATTACTACCTGTCTGATTCATCCATGAATATTTCTGTGCAGGCAGATCGCTTTTTACCCACGCATCTTTACTATAGGTGACATTGCCACGTACGGTTATTCTCCAGTCTTTTCCAATCTTTTTATTATATTCAAGGGTACCATCAAAACCGTTATTATCCACAATTCCGATATTCCCATAAGGATCGGCCATATACCCTAAAAAAGCGGGAATTGATGTATTCCTCTTTAAAAGGATATTCGTACGATGTTCTTTAAATAAATCAAAAACAATCGATAATTCGTTATTTAAAAGTTTCATATCGACTCCTAAATCCTGTTTGTGGGATATTTCCCAACCAACATTGACGGCATTATTGACAGTCGTAACTCCGGCTACACCTCCACTGCTGTTGCCAAAAGTATACCCGTAATTTCCATCGTATGTATATTGAGCCAGATACATGAAACGTCTGGCATGTTCTAAATCATTTGCATCTACATCACTGTTTCCAATAGTACCGTTAGTGTATCTGAATTTAAGAAAAGAAATAACAGGACTAACCGGAGCCCAGAATTTTTCATTTGATACCACCCATCCTACTCCAAGGGCCGGGAATGTTCCATATCTTTTTTCAGGAGCAAAATTTTCCGAACCATTGTATCCTACATTAAACTCTGCGAAATAACGGTCGCTCCATGAATAAGTCACACGACCTGCCAAGCCCTGAAATCGAAATGGAATGGATAATTCCAAAGAAGATGCCGGATATAACAGTTTGCTTTGTTGATTATACAATAGTAAACCACTTAGCCTGTGATTCCCAAAAGTTCTGTCGTAGGTCAGTGAAGATTCTAAATAAGTGTTTTGATTTCCTTTTGAGGAATTTGAATAACCCAATACCGAAGAGCCGGCATAAGTCTGGGATAAAATAGGTTGCCCTGAAGCATCATAGGGTGTAGATTTATCTGTAAAATAATAAGTAGACTCTCTTTTGGACTGAGTTACATCTTGATACGAATAAACATCATACGCATACATAGCTGAAAAAGACAATCCTTTGGTAAGCATGGATAAATCCTGAGTCAGACGGATATTGGAATATATCTGGTTGGTACCTTGCGAAGTAAACCCCCTCATGGTTGCATCTGCATACGGATTTCGTGAACCACCGTTCGGGTTGATTCCGGGAACATAGGATTTCCCGTTTACTGTGAACATTTTTGGATAATCCACCGGGCTTATACCCATAGCGGAAGAATAAATATCTGAGGCTGAGATGGAAGGATAATTACCTAACCCTAAATATCCCTGAACTCCCAGATCTACAGTAGTTGTTCCTGTGACTTTAAGATTCAGGTTTGTGGTAAAATTATATCGGCTGTAATCCATGTTTGAATTATACCCTTCAATATTGTTGGTTTTCATCAACCCTGACTCATTATAATAACTTACAGAGGCATAATAATTTGCATTCTGACTACCACCGCGGACATTCACATTTGCCCTGCGGTTTCTACCCCAGTCATTAAAAAGTTCCTTCATCCAATTGACATTCGGATACAGGTATTTATCAACATTGTTTTTAGTATTATCAATAGTAGCCTGCGAATATTTGGGAGATTGATTATTATTTCCGAGAGCTTCATTCACAGCATTCATATAAACCAACCCATCAGCCAGGTTGACCGATTTTGTAAACTGTGTGAATCCTTCATAATAATCGACACTTACTACCGGTTTGCCGACAATACCGGGTTTTGTTTTTATTAAAATAACGCCATTTGCACCACGAACGCCATATACAGCCGTTGCCGAAGCATCTTTAAGGGTCGTTAATGACTCAATATCTTCAGGGTCAATATCATTGAATGAACGTTGAACCCCATCCACCAAAATTAAAGGAGAGGCAGAATTCGGAGTTGCAATACCCCGAATCCAGATGTCGGCTGCATCTTTTCCAGGTTCACCTGTACGTTGAACGGCAATAACTCCCGAAATGCGGCCGGCTAATACTGTACTCAGACTTGATGTCGGCATTTTTAAATCCTGGATATTGACCGTTGACTGGGCACCGATATTACTTATTTTTCGTTGTTGACCGTAACCAACAACAACCAGTTCATCGAGTTCACTCACATTATCAGCTAAAGCAACATCATAAACCGATTTATCACCCGTTATAAGTTCTTCGTGTGTTTTGAATCCGACATAGGATAATTTAATGGTGGCATCTTCAGCAACATTAATTTCGTATAAGCCATCCAGATTGGTAATCGATCCGTTTCCCGCATTTCCTTCTTCTGAAACAGAAACACCCGGTAGGGTTGCTCCTGTTTTATCGGTAACACGTCCTGTAATTCTTTTTACTTTTCCCCTGGCCTTTTTGACAGGAGCTTCCTTAAACAGGTTGATGTTTTTTCCTTCAACATGAAATTTTAAATTCGTACCTTTTAATACTGTTTGAAGGGTTTCATTTATATCTTTCCCTGTTATGTTGACACTTATTTTCGCATTGGACAGATCAGAATCGACATAAAAAAATGAGTAACTACTCTGTTTCTCAATTTGCGACAGGATTTGCTTTAAAGTCCCTTGTTCTACTTTGATTGTTAATTTGGAGGACTGGGCTGATAATAATAGAGGAATGGTTAAAAGCGTTATAAGCAAAGCCATAGTCCTGATACTTACCATCCATCTCTGGATTAAGTCTTTCATCATGATTTTTTAGATTTGTAATAAGGTTGACAATTTTTAAAAAATAAATTAATGCAATTTTAACAATATAAACGTGGTTTATTTGTTTCAGTAAATTATTCGATTATGTTTTCATAGAAAAATATGTTTTATTAATAATGAGTTATTTTGATGGTATCTTTGCAAATTTCCCATTTAATTGGAACACTTCGTGATATGAATTTTAATATTTCATCCAGTGACTGGTCATTACTGAATGAACCTGAAATAATAGTGTTGGCAAGTTCTTTGTCATGAATATTAATCTGTTTATTGTAGATAATTCCCATATCATTTAAAAATGTTTCAAGTGTTTTTGAATGATAACGGTGTAACATTGTCATCCATATCAAAGAAGATTCTGCATTTACATCTTTAATGTTAATATCTTTAGTCTGTTTATTATACTTTAATTCCTGATTGGGTTTCAAGGTTATTTCATTCCCATTGTCATTTACATCAAAACGAATAACTCCCCTGATTAAAGTTGCCCGAATACTGCTTTCTGTTGTATAAGCACGTATGTTAAATGCTGTTCCCAATACCGTAATCTGACATTTCTCCATTTGAACGACAAAAGGGACTTTCTTATTTTTCCTGACATCGAAAAAAGCCTCTCCGGTAAGTTGGATTCGTCTTTCTGACTTGTTGTATAGGCTCGAATAATTTACCCTGCTGTTTTTATTCAAAATGATTTTAGTCGAATCAGGAAGGTAAATAGTTTCTTTTTGTCCTTTTGATATATAGGTAAAATGATCTTTAGTAGTTTTAACAGGTAACCCGATGGTGAAAAAGAGTAAAGCTACCGCTGCAGCAGACAGGACACTAATAAAAAGTTGTTTCATTCTTTTTTTAGTAACACTCACAGTTTTGAGTTTATTCTGTCTAAACCTATCGAAAGATTCATCCACATTAATCTCATGTTGGAAGACTACATGAGATTTCCAATAAGACTTAAGTTTTGTAAACTCAGAATAATTAGATATATCTGCATTCAACCAGATATCAAACAGCTCCTTATCTTCCAGAGTCGCTTCATTTGATAATATCTTGAAAATAATGTAATCAATATTGTTCATAATCTTTCTACCTTATAATTTGAGTCGTAAATAATTTAAAAAACCCTTAGTCGTATTAAAAATAAAATTGGTAAAAGGACAATTGTTGTGATTTGTTTCACTGATGTATGTTTAATAGTCAAATAAAAGAGGGAGAGTTTGTTTCTGATTTCACTTTATGGAAGTCTTAAGCACTCTTATTGAATCTTTTTTTTTTGAAATTTGTATCAGATGTTAAAGCCTTACGCAATTCCTTTATGGCTTTTGTAATATGAGCCTCAAGTGTTTTTACTGAAATGTTGAGAATCGCGGCAGCATCTTTATAATTCATTTTATCTTCTCTAATCAGCTTAAATGCCATTTTGCACTGGTTGGGTAAGGAATTGATGGCTTTATCCATGGATATGGCTAATTCTTTGGTAATCATATCGTCTTCGGGTGTGGTGTCGGTTCTGAAATAGAAATCCAATGGTATTTCACTCAATTGTTCGAAATCCATCTTTTTTGTACGCAAATAATCGATGGATTGGTTTCTCGTGATGGTATAGATATAGGCATTGAAGTTTTTAATCTCCATTAGAGATTTTCTGTTTTGCCAGATAATTAAGAAAACGTCAGATATAATTTCTTCGGCTGTTTGTTCTGATTTTATATAAATTGAAATAAATCGCATTAGTTTATCAAAATAATGACGGTATAGAAATTTTAATGCATGTTCTGAATTTTTTTTAGAAATATCTTCAATCAGATAGTTTATATTCCAATTTATTATATCACTCATAGTTTTAGACAGGAATTATTTGGAAGTTGTGATTATGTTCCTCTGATAATAAACGGATTACTGAACTGAATTAAAATTAATCCGCGTAAAATTGATCCCTTACTGCCTTTTTATAACCAAAAAAAAAGAATCAATTTACTGCTCCTTTAGGGGATTCTCAGAAAAATAATTATTGCTTTACTCGGTAAAAAAATGTCATTAACCTTACTTTTGCAAGACAGTTTATATTTAGACGTAAAATAATTCATATACCCTTAGTGGTAATAAAAATAAAAATGATTATCCGCATTTTAACTTCTTAAAAAAGTTTACCGGAATTATTTTCAGTGTTTTGGTCTGATGATAGATAGTTTATTATTTTTTAATTCAATATTGTTCCAACAAAAGGGACATATTCTCTCAATTATTATTGATTTTTTAAATTGTTTTTTAAACGTTTTTTAACTTTTACATAAATTACAAACTGATTAGTAATAAATAAGCAGACAAAAAGATAATAATATGATCCTATATAGGGTTCTATTATTATCTTTTTATCTGCTTATTATTACCTTTTTATCTTCATATTTTTCAAAACGGTTGAAAAAAGTCAGACAAACTTCTTAAAAGATTTTTTAATTTTATTCAACAGAGATCATTAATTTTCTATTGTCAGATGAGCAAATACATAATTTCTTCAATTAATTATTTACTAATAAGTCCCCCACGATCAGAGATCGAACATCAAGATAGATAACTGTGAAGGGCTGAAAAAGACTATTTACTAATCCCTGATAAGCAAAACTTTTCAAAGAGTTAAATAGTAGTTGATTGAAAAAAGATCATGAATAAAACGGTTAATTCCGTCTGCATTTCTAAAAACTTTAAGAATTAAACCGGTTAATCCCGTAAATGGGACACATTTCATTCCGTAATTAGTTGGTTTATTAAATGCAAACTATTTTTGATCCCACCTAATTGAAAATCTCAACTGAATAAATTGTAAATCTATTAAGATCCGTTTTTTAAAGCAAGCCTCAATTCCTTTATTGCTTTCGTAATATGAGCTTCAAGTGTTTTAACAGAGATATTTAAAATTTCAGCTGCTTCTTTATATTTCAGCTTATCTTCTCTGATTAACTTAAATGCTGATTTACATTGGTTGGGCAGAGAGTTGATAGTATCATCCAGTGTTTTGGCTAATTCTTTTGTAATCATATCATCTTCGGGTGTGGTATCCGTCCTGAAATAGAGATCGACTGGTATTTCACTGAGCTGCCCGAAATCCATTTTTTTTACCCGGAAATAATCAATTGATCTGTTTCTTGTGATCGTGTAGATATAGGCATTAAAGTTTTTTATTTCAGCTAGTGATTTTCTGTTTTGCCAGATTGTGAAGAATACATCGGATATGATTTCTTCTGCAGTTTGTTCCGACTTAATATAAATCGAGATATAACGCATTAATTTATCAAAGTAATGGCGGTAAAGATATTTTAAAGCATTCTCTGAATCTCTTTTAGAAATATCCTGAATTAGAATATTTATATTTCTCTCTGTTAAATCAATCATTAGACTTAGTCTTAAGCATTTTGTAAAAGGTACCGGACTAATTTTTATATTTTAAATTAAGTTTGTGATTCAATTTTTGAAGAGTTAAAATCTGCGTTCATTGCAATATAGTATAAATAATGGTTCAAATAAGAAATTATTCTGTTTGAAATTAAAATTGTTTTATCTCCTTGATAAATGATATACCACAAAA
>Ga0302286_10002033_pt1 | contig 14362 bp, 15 predicted proteins | sample III_Fen_E2_3_FD_198765 | JGI IMG/M metagenome (GOLD analysis project Ga0302286, IMG submission 198765) | Peat permafrost microbial communities from Stordalen Mire near Abisko, Sweden - III_Fen_E2_3 | ecosystem: Environmental > Terrestrial > Soil > Wetlands > Permafrost | place: Sweden: Abisko...
GTAAGGCAAATTATCCTGCCGCTTTAACTACTTTAAATCAAGCAATAATTGATGATTCTAAAAATTCAGACGCATATTATTATAGAGGTATGGTATATGACGCTCAAAGCAAACGTCAGCTTGCAATAGAAGATTATAAAAAGGCGGTTATTTATAACCCATCTCAAGATTTGGCAAATTATTTAATTGCGGTTGATTATGATGGTTTGGCTCAGTATAAATCTGCGCTAATATATTATAAAAAGTTTGTAGGGAAATATACAACGACTGATGAGTATTTAAAATATGCTCAAACGAGGGTTAAAGAATTAGCTAAATATGGAAATTAAGGATATACTTGAAAAAACACGAGTGTCCCTTGCTCCAATGGCAGGGATAACGGATTATGTTTTAAGAAGTCTTATAAGAGAACAATCAAAAACTTGTATTATAACTACCGAAATGATTAGTTCAGAGGCTCTCCATCAAGTTAAAAACACCTCAATTATAAAGCGTGATGAAAATCAATCACCTATATTTTATCAATTGAGTGGTCATAAACCTCAAATGATTGCAGAGTGTGCAAAATATCTTGAACCTATGGCTGATGTTATTGATATAAATATGGGTTGTCCTGTTAATAAAGTTGTAAAAGGTCAAGATGGCAGTGCACTTATGAGAAATCCTTCTTTAGCTTATGACATAGTTCAAGCAATTAAAGATAGTATTAATATCCCAGTTAGTGTAAAGTTTCGTCTGGGTTATACTCAGCAAGAGATGAATTACGTTTCTTATGGTCAAAAAATGCAAGAAGCCGGAGCAGAATTCATAACAATTCATGCCAGAACAAGAAACCAAATGTATGCAGGGAAGGCTGATTGGTCAAAAATAAAAGAATTAAAGAGAAATGTTGATGTTCCTGTTTTTGCTAATGGTGACATAATATCTATTGATAGCGCCATACAATGTTTGGAAGAATCTGGTGCCGACGGTGTCGCAATAGGTCGTGGGGCTCTTGGTGATACAACATTGCTTGCCAGAATTGAACATTATTTGAATACAGGAGAAAAAATTCCAGCTCCAACTCTCGAAGAAAAAGTAAAAGTTTTGACATCTCATCTTGATAGAGAGATGGAATTAAGAGGAGAAGAAGTCGGACTTAAATTTATGAGAAAATTTTATCCATTCTATGTAAGCGGAGTTAAGAACGCCGCAAAATACAGAAGTCAATTGGTGTTGATTGATAACTATAAAGAAGTAATGGAAGCTCTTAAATATATAATTAAAAAAGACGAAGAATATCGAAATGAAAAAGATGTTGTGTGTTTAATTAATTAAGACAAGCTCATTTTCTATCGCTGACTTAAAATTTTCACTTATAGTGTATAAATCAACGATATCTATTTCATATGGAAGTGTAGAATTTTCAAATTCGGATACTATTTTACATAATATTTCTGCATTGATTGATTGTTGATTATCAATTGCAATATCAATATCTGAGTATTTTTGATGGTTTTTTTTAGCTCTTGACCCAAACAAATACAATTTTGCATTTGGCAAAAACTTTTTCAAAGTTTCTAAAATAAAGGAGTAATGTTGGTCTTCTATTGATAGCTTATTCATTGTATTTTTTCTTTCAAACTCTTTACAAGGTATTCTGCTTCTTCTAAAAATTCACAAGCAATATTTGCAACATCTTTTGCTACAGTTTCATCGTAAGTATGAGCAGTCATGTTTCTTTTTTGTCTAAAGACATCCCACTTTTCTAAATCTGATTTAAGGAGTTTCATTTTATTGGCTTGTCTTATTGTTGCATTAAAGGTCATGCTTTCGATATCTTCTAATACAAAAGCACTGACTTTGAAAAATCTTTTTATCATTTTTAGAGAGAGAGAATAGGTATATTCGAATCTTTGGATTAAAGAATCTCGAATGATGGCATCAGAATAATTTTGTTTATACAAAACTACTACTTCTTTCAAGCTGTTTACTGCATTTATTAATGATGTTATATCAATATTTTCCATAGGCAAATTTTAGCATATTATATCATAATAAACAATGTTTCTATATTTGTGATTTTTAGCACGATAGTATTGGGATTGCCCGCACGAAAACTTTATTTACCTACTTGATTATGAACTTTTATATGTGACAATAATATAGAGGTAATCATTATGTCTGATAACAATTTGGTATACATTCTGGATGATAAAATTTATATTAATCTGACTAATATGTGTACTAATGACTGTATTTTTTGTATCAGAAGACTAAAAGATGATGTTGTTGGGTCCGATATGTGGCTAAAAACAGAGCGTAATAGTGCATCTGACGTTATTGAACAATTGAAAAAATTTGAAGATAAGATGTCTGATGTTGTTACATTTTGTGGTTATGGTGAACCAACTATGAAACTTGAAGTTTTGAAGGAAGTTGCCAAGTACATAAAAGCGAACTATCCTAATACTTATACAAAGGTTAATACTAACGGGCATGGTAACGTTATAAACAAGAAAAATATTCTTCCTGAATTAAAAGGTCTTATTGATGAATTTTCAATTAGCCTAAATGCTCAGGATGAAGATTTGTACAATGAACTTTGTCAGCCGAAAATTGATAATGCGTATTCTACAATGAAGAATTTTGCAAAATCAGCGACTAATGAAGGGTTTAAAACTACTATGTCGATTGTCAGCGGATATAAGGATTATAATGTTGACGTGGCTCTCTGTGAAGATATTGCAAATAGTGCAAAAGCTCAATTCAGAAACAGAGAATGGCTAGACAACGGTTATTAAATATAATTAGTGAATTTTAATACTACTAAAGTAAAAAGAAAGGTGAAAGAATGAACATTTTAGACAAAATTATGCGACCAAAATCAATTGCTGTAGTTGGGGCATCGACTAAAGAACACACAATCGGTTCTGATATCATGAAGAGATTACAAGAGTACAATTTTAAAGGTGATATATATCCTATCAACCCAAAAGGTGGAGTTATTGAAGGTATTCAAGCATACACTAGTGTTGGCGAAGTACCGGGTGAAATTGATTTAGCGATTATCGTTGTAAATGCTAAATTCGTTTTATCAACAATTGATCAATGTAATGAAAAGGGTATCAAAGGTGTATGTATCATTACTGCTGGTTTCAAAGAAACTGGTAAAGATGGTGTTGAACTTGAAAACCAATTAGTAGCTAAATTAAAAGAATATGGTATGCGTGCAGTAGGTCCTAACTGTTTAGGTGTTGTTAACACTCTTCCTTCAGTAAGTATGGACGGATGTTTTGCTGAAAGTCTTCCTGAACGTGGACACATCGGTTTTGTTTCTCAATCAGGTGCTTTAGGTGGCGGTATCTTAAATATATTAAAAGATTTAAATCTTGGTTTTGCTCAATTTATTTCAATTGGTAACCAAGCTGATGTTAACGCTGAAACAGCTCTTGAATATTGGGAAAATGATGAAGACGTTGAACAAATGTTGTTATATATGGAATCAATCCAAAACCCAAATAATTTCAGAAAATTAGCTTCAAGAATTTCTAAGAAAAAACCAATCTTAGCTCTAAAAGCTGGTCGTTCTGCGGCAGGTGCTTCTGCAGCATCTTCTCATACAGGATCTCTAGCTGGTGCTGATAAAGCTGCTAACGCATTGCTTGGTCAATCAGGTGTAATTAGAGAATATTCTTTGCAAAAATTATTTGCAACTGCAAAAGTATTTGCAACAAGCGCTATTCCAAAAGGCGATAGAGTTGCTATTATTACAAATTCAGGTGGACCTGGAATCATGGCTACAGATGCAGTTTGTGAATATGGTTTGCAAATGGCTAAAATTACTGATGCAACAAAAGATAAATTACGTAGTTTCTTACCTTCTGCAGCGTCAGTTAAAAACCCAATCGATATGATTGCGTCAGCTCCTATTGAACACTATAAACAAACTTTAGAAACAGTAATCGCTGATGAAAATGTAGATATGATTATTACAATTTATCTTCCATTCTTAGGTTTGAAAGATATTGATGTTGCTAAAGCTTTAGTAGAAATCAAAGCTGAACATCCTGAAAAACCAGTTATTGGTGTATTCATGACTAAGAGCGAATTCTTCACAAAACTATCTGATATGAATGTCAATATGCCATTCTTCATGTATGCTGAAGAAGCTGCTGATGGTTTAAATAGACTGAACCAACAAAGATTATGGATGGAAAGACCTGAAGGAGAAATCAAAAAGTACGATGTTGATAAAGCAAGAGCTACAGAAATTATCAAAGGTTCTCTTGAAGAAGGTCGTGACCAACTAACAACTCGTGAAAGTATTGATGTTTTAGATGCTTATGGAATCAGAGTTTGTAAATCAGGTTTTGCAACAACTGAAGACGAAGCTATTGCTATCGGAAACTCAATTGGATATCCAGTTGTAATGAAAATGACTTCTAAAACAACATCTCACAAAACTGATGTTGGTGGCGTAAGAGTTAACATTCAATCAGAAGAACAATTGAGAAGTGAATACAAAGACTTGATTGCTAAATTAACTGAAAAAGGTTTAATTGAAGGCTTAGAAGGCGTAATTATTCAAGAAATGGTTAAAGGTAATCGTGAAATGGTTTGTGGTATTGCAACAGATCCTCAATACGGTCCAATGATGATGTTCGGTTTAGGTGGTGTATTTATTGAAGTTATGAAAGACGTAACATTCAGAATGGCTCCTCTTTTGGATATTGATGCTCATGAAATGGTTAAATCTGTTAAAGCATACAAATTATTGGAAGGTGCTAGAGGTACTATACCAGCTCAAATGAATCAGATCGAAGAAACATTGTTGAGATTATCTCAATTAGTTTCTGACTTCAAATTCATCGACGAATTGGATATTAACCCATTGTTAATTTCTGAAAAGACAGGCGAAGGTATCGCTGTTGATGGTCGTATAAAAGTTAGATTAGAAGAAGCAAAAGAAGCTATGGGTTGCTCATGCTGCTCAGGTTCTTGTTCTTGCTGCTGTTAATTAATGGTATAATAACAAAAAACGGGTTTGCTAGGAATAGCAAACCCGTTTTTTTTACTTCACTTAACTTTCAGACCATAAAATCTAAATTGTTCCCTACGGTCGAATTTTTAACCACGGGTGAACGATATGTATCAAATTGCGTGTAATTAGCACCTGGACTATTTTGCCCTGCAGGAGTTGTAGGTGTTGTGATTGCTCCACCTTTAAATCTTGGAGTAAATAATTGTGCTGTATTTACACTGCTATTTTTATAATTTGTATCAACTGTAACCATTTAACTTTTCCCATAAAAAATAATACTTAACTCTATATTTATATAAAGTTCTTTTTTACAGAAAAATTGACTTTATGTAAAGGAATGTAACTATAAAATAGGCATGTGAAATTTGGGCAAATATATACTCTTTATATATAAGTAAGAGTTGAGTATTAAGTAAGAAGTTGAGGTAAGAATGTCATTTGATTTAACTGGGTCTTTGTACAATCAAGCTGTACAAACTAAAAAAGCAGCATTATTAACAGGCAGTCAACCATCAGCAAAAAGTCAAGAATATACATTATCATTTTCAAATGCTTATGATAAAACACTTCAATTTGAAGAAAAGAAAACTGAAACCCCAGTCAAGAATAAAATAGATTTTATTGCGTAATTATAATGAGCGTGCGGAAAATTTAGAAATTTTTCTCGCAGCTCCGAAGTCCAGTAAAAAACAGGGGTAAATATAAGTTAGCCTTTTACGTTGGCTATTCTTGCTTTTTACATCCTTTACGTCGGATTCGAAAAACCACGATTTACCCCTCTCAAAATTGTATATTTTGGAGTTTTTAGAATTCTCGATGGCTATGTGTATATTTTTATAATAAGATTGTGTTATGGATATTTCAGAATTAAAGTCAAGAGTTAATAAAAACAAGGAGTGTCTTTGACTTAGAGCGTTTGGGTATTGAATCAAAGGTTTTAGAAGAAAAATTACAAACTCCTGCAGTTTGGTCGGATCAAAAGTTAGCATCAGAATTGGGTCAACAATCTAAAGAAATTAAGCAAACTTTAGATATGGTTAATGAGTGGAATCAAATTCTTGAAGATGCACAAGTTGCTATTGAAATTGGCGATGAAGAGTTAATAAAAGAATCTGATAGTGCACTTTTAGTTCTTGAACAATCTCTTGATAAATTCGATTTCCAAAAAATGCTCAGCGGAGAGTATGATTCTGCTGATGCTATTTTAACTGTAAACGCTGGGGCTGGTGGTACAGATGCTCAGGATTGGACAAGTCTACTTCTCCGTATGTATTCTCGTTGGGCAGAAAGAAGAGGCTGGGCTGTTGAACTTTTGGATAAATCTGATGGAGAAGAAGCAGGAATAAAATCTGCAACAATAAAGATTACAGGTAAGTACGCTTATGGCTATGCAAAGGCTGAAAAGGGTGTACACAGATTGGTTCGTATTTCACCTTTTAATGCTAATGGAAAACGCCAAACTAGTTTTGCTTCTTGTGAGGTGTCCCCAATAATTAAAGATATAGAAAAAACTATTGTTATTCCACCTGATGAATTGGACGTTGAAACAATGCGTTCTGGTGGTGCTGGTGGACAAAATGTGAATAAGGTTGAAACAGCGGTCAGAATAATGCATAAACCTACAGGGATCGTCGTCAAATGTCAGCAAGAGCGCTCTCAATTACAAAATAAAGAAATAGCTATGGAAATATTAATTTCTAAATTGTTAGAAATGAGACAAGTTGAACATGAAAAGAAACTTGCTGAATTAAAAGGCGAAAATTTTGACATAAATTTTGGCTCTCAAATTCGTTCTTACGTTTTTCACCCATATAAAATGGTTAAAGATCATCGTACAAATTATGAAGTCGGAAATGTGGATTCTGTTATGGATGGAGATTTAGATGGGTTTATTGAAACATATCTAAAGGGTATAAGGGCAAAGGGGTAAGAGTAAGTGATAAATCTACAGGGGTAAACCTACAGGGGTGTAAGTAGTTTTTATTTTAATGTTTAATTTTCTGAATTAATTTTAAGTGAGCCTTTAATTTTAACCCCAATGAAATCTTCTACTGTTAAGCAATGATTTTTATCTAAGATAACATCTCCGCCAACTTCTTTTAAGTGTCCAATATATTTGGTTTTGTCATCCGAGAAAGTTGCATCTTTTCCTATATATTCTAAATTTTTAAGACTCTCAATATTAGAATCTTTTTAATATACGCTACCTTTAACTTTACGCAAAGCACCTAAATCAGTTAAATCTGAACCTAATATTCCCAAATTTCCATTAATTTCTTCTAATTTATTCAAACTTTTTAAATTTGTTCTAACAAATTTTGCATTTCCTTTAATAAGTTTTAAATCTCCTAAATCTTCAAGGTTTGAATTGGCAAAAGTCGCATTGCCATAGATTGCTTGTAAATGGTTAAGAGATTTTAGTGCTGTATTCCTGAAGTTTGCATTTCCTTTAATTTCAGAAACATTCTTAAATAGTTCATTTTCATCAATTCCAATGTCTGCATAAGTAAAATAATCTGATGGCTGTTTGTATTGGGATATTGAAATTGTTCCATCTTGTAGTTTTTCAGATGTTATTCCAAATTTTTTAAATATTGAAATATTATTTTTTTGTTTCTTAGATTTTATCCCTATTTTGTATAAAACTTTATTTAAGCCAGAGTCTTTTTTATTTATTTTATATTTTTTCTGAAGTTTTAAAAATTCCATTTTAGCTTCTTTAGCTTGTTTGATTTTATGTTCAAATGTTGAACTAGAAAAATTATTTTCTAAAAAATACTTTTCTGTTTCATCCGCATATTTACTTGGAATCATTCTGTTGTTTCTTTCACCTTGAATTTCTTCAATGTTGTCACCAATAAACCTAATACATATTTTAGGGTTTCCATTTTCAAGATAAATATGGAAATCACCATTATGTAAATATGATTTTGCTTTAGTATTTTTTGTACACCAAGTTTTATAAGAAAGCATCTTTAATTTTTCTACATTTTTGTCAAAATGTTCTGGGTCATGTTTTTGGCTTGGTATCATTACCCATTTTGTGCCTCTTACGTCTTCGGACTTATCTCCTGTATAGAAATTTCTAAGGTTAGTCCTATAAATTTTGTTCATGTCAAATAAATATTTTTTATTTGATTCAAGGTTCTTGCTAACTTCATGTACGGTATCAGCAAGAATCTTTTTATTAAGAACTGGAGGCAGGTTATCATTGTTTGGCTTTAGATCTCTTGTAATTGCACTCATAATTAATAATGCCGTTGCAGGTTTGTAGATGCTTTTATCCCCAGTAACATAGTTGTTCCATTCTTTAAGCATTTCTTTTCTGCTTACTTGTGTTTCTTTTTGCCGTCCTCCAAAATCTTTATGAATATAATCTTCTTCAAGTTTTTCTTTTGACCAATCTTGAAGATCATCATTTGAATTGAATTTTTCAATTGGCGCTTTGAATTTTTCTACACATGCTAAATCCATTTCTTGAAACTTAGATTTCTTTAAGGCTTCAAAAAATATTGGAGCGTGAGGAATGTAGTAAAACTTCTTTCTTATTTCAGGATTAGAATAAGAACTCTTATTAGAGTTCAAAACAGGTTTGTTGTTAGTTGTACTAGCAGTTTGGCAATACAAATTGTATGGTTGAATATTCATATAATATTTAAAACTTCTAAATATTATTTTTGTTAATTACTTGAATCTTTAGTAATAGATAATTTTTCTTTTTTTTAACAAAATATTCTAGTGAATTATTTGCGTACAAAATATATCAATTTCATTTTGTAGAGACAATTTAGCAAATAATTTTATTTTAACGCTATGTCTACGTGCGTAGCACCAAAAAAAAACTACCTTGCGGTGGTTAAATTAAAAATTATAGAAGAACTCTGGTTGGGACGATTAAATATCGTCTCAACTAGAGGTAGGTGAGTTATTTTGAAGAAATACGAACCGTATTACACATAAATAATTTTTCCAGTGCAAAAAAAAAGCTACATATAGTAGCTTAAATTATAGGGAAAAATTATAGTATTTGTGTTGAACTTTGCATTGTTACTAATTGGATAGTCCTATCCAATTGATAACTGTGTGTGATTCTTACATAAATAGAATTGTATTGATGCCAATTTCTATTGTGTGTTGATTGAAAAATTTCGAAAGTTTTGTTTAGTGGAGGCTATATTACAAAAAAATAAAAAACACCATGTCTCCAACTTGTTGATTAAACTTCGTCTAAGTACTAATTTTGTTATCCTTATCCTATCCTATCCTGACAGATATATAGACGGCAATTTTTCTCAGAACTTTAGATTCTGAGAACGTTTATTTACATTCTGTTACAAAGGTATTATGAAAAGGGATATAATTAAGTCATTAAAATCTTATCAAAAATGGCATTCCCAAACAGTACAACACCTATAACAATGCTTATTATGGTCGCAAACATAACAGCTCCAGCAGAGATATCTTTTGCCATTCCAACCATTTTACTGTATCGGTTGTGGTAAATTGAATCAAGAGCGAATTCTATTGCAGTATTAAACATTTCGGCGACAATAACTTGTGTTATTGCAATAAACAATACACAAAATTCTATACTTGTAAATTTTAGTATAAATCCTAAAGAAACAACTAAAGACGCCACAATAAGGTGAATTCTGACATTCATCTCACTTTTTACGACTAGTCTAAATCCTTTTCGTGCATTTTTAAAAGTATTGTTCAACCCTTGTGATTTAAATTTTGACATTGTTATTTTTTACCTAATGCGTATTCCAGAGCTTTTTTTTGTAACTCCACAACAAAATTATAATCTTCTTCTGTCTGGTGGTCAAATCCTAATAAATGAAGGATGCCATGTGCTATTAAAAAATACAGTTCATATTCATCTTCAACATTTTGTTTTGTGGCTTCTTCTTTTACTTTATCAAGTGCTAGAATGATTTCTCCTAAATTTATATCTTCATCCAATATTAATTTAGAATCATCATCGGCAAAAATTGCAAAAGTTATAATATCTGCAGCGTAGTCTTTTTCTCTATATTCTTTATTTATTTGATGAGTTTTTTCACCTCCGCAGAAAAGGATATCAAATGTAATCGTTTCAAAATTAAATCCAAATAAACACGATTCTTCTAAAAGATTTTCAAGAAAATAATCAAAAATTCGGCGAGTCTTTTTTATAACTTTCAACTCATCTAATTTCCAATCAGGATAAATATTCTCAGTAAATATATTAATCGTTTTTTTGTTGATCATTCTTATTTTGTTCCAGTTGTTTAATTTTAGCATCCAAATCCTTGTCAAACGTAGGTGAAACTGCTTTGTTTGGATCTAATTTAACTATATCTTCTTGATATTTAATTCTATTGTGTTGCATCCCTCTCAAAATTCTGTTGAATGTTGCAGAGATAATTTTTAAATCTTTTAAAGTTAGTGGAGCATCAGATAGTTGCCCATCGTTTAATCTTTCTTGAATAATTTTATTGATAATTACTTCTATTTCTTCATTTGTAGGTGTTTTAAGCGCTCTGACCGCGGATTCAACTGCATCAGCAATCATAAGAATGGCTGTCTCTTTCATATTTGGTTTAGGACCTGTGTATCTGAATTGTTCTTCTTTTACGTTTTCAGCACCCTCTTCTGCTATCGCTTGATTGTAGAAATAACTTGCAAGACCTTCTCCATGGTGTTGTAGAATGAAACTGGAGATAATACTTGGTAAGTGATATTCTTTTGCAAGTTCTACGCCATCTTTAGGGTGTGCTGTAATAACCATTTTGCTTAATCTTGGATTTAGTTTTGTATGTGGATTTTCAATTCCAAAATAAGATTGATTTTCAACGAAAAATAGCGGTCGTTTAAGTTTACCGATATCGTGGTAGAATGCCCCAACTCTAGCAAGAATTGGATTTGCTCCAATTGCTTCAGATGCTGCTTCTGCAAGATTTGAAACCATTAAACTATGGTGATATGTTCCAGGTGCTTCAAATTGCAAACGTTTCAATAATGGTTGATTATGGTCTGCAAGTTCCGCTAAACCGTATGGAGTGATTATTCCAAACGTACTTTCTAGTATAGGCAATGTTCCTAAAGCGATGATTCCGCTTAAAATACCATTTAGGAAGATTAAGAAGATATCTCGTAATATAAGCATATTACCTACATCAATCAAGAATTTTTCTAAGCCATAAATACTTAATACGATAAGTACGCCTGCTATAGAAATTTTCAAACCTGTCAAAATCAAGTCAAATCTTCTTGAAAATTTGAGTTTTGATATTGCAATCATTGATACTGTATTTAATAAAAGGAATGTTGAAACAAATTCTATAGGATAATGGAGTCCGATGACCAGTACACTTAATAGGACCGTCGCTGCAAAGAACGCAATTCTTGCATTTGTAAATATTGACAATATTATTATGTATGCTGGGAGTGGCAGTATATTAGGTGAGAATCCCGAAGGGATTAACACTGCAATAAATGCTATTACGAGGGATAAGAATCCTGTTATTGTCATGTGATGAAGTTCAAGATAATTTTTTTCAAAGTTTTTTTCATATTGAATAAATATAAATGTTGAAAAAGTTACTAGAACAAAAATTCCAAGAATGCCTAAATAGTTTACTTCAAGGACGTTGTAACCTGCTTCTCTTAGTGCGTCTCTTTTTAGTTTTGTTACAGGTTCCCCCTCAAATACTATTTTAGATCCTTTATGGAATACAACTTCGTATGGTTTAACTGCATTTTGAGCATTCTTCTTTGCTATTTCAGTTGCAAGATCGTCAATTACTAGGTTTGGAGTAATAATTTCTTTTAATAGTGCAGTTATTACTTTCCCTTGATTTCGAGGTGTATTTATTGGAATATTTCTTAAAATGATTTTATCTAAGTCATTATTTTCATATTCACTTTCTGATATACCTTGATTTAATACTGTGCTTAGTGTGATTTTAGATTTATCAAACATTTTCTGAATGTTGGCGTCAGTTGCTCTTAATAAATAGCTTGATAAATATTCTTTTTTTGATTCAGATGAGATATCAAATAATAAACTCAGTTCGTTTCTTTTGGTTATATTGCTTACATTTTTTTTTCTTATTTGAATGATTGAACTTTGTAATGTTTCAAGATTTACTTTGATAAAATCATCTTCTGCAGGCACTAATATTGGTTCAACATTCATCGCAACATCTTTTTTATGCTGTTCCGTACGTTGTGTATCAACTACTGTTATTGTTTTCTCAGCAACTATGTCTCGCTTGCTTATCCCGTTTTCAATAATTTTTTGAAAAAAGAAATTTTGGGATGAAATTAATAAAGTCATCGAGATAGAGAATAATAAAAACATCAATATATTTGTGACAGATGTTGTTTTTATACGACTATAAAGATTATTCAAAATTTGAATCATTTTTGACCTCGCGCATGTCTCTTCTTTTTACTATAAAACCGCATTTTATACAAGCCAACATTTCACCAGTACTGTCTACCGGCAAAAATTCGTGCTGACATTGTTCGTAATCTTCCATCTGGGGTTGATTAAGTGGGTTGTATTCTATTCCTGTTTTTTTAGGTTTTTTATGTAGTAATTTCCAAATAACTTCAAATATATACATTTTTATAGTGAAAAACTTTTCGGTAATAGATATTCTATATCGTAAGTTTTTAGCTCTCCTTTTATTTCGGTGATAATTTCAACACCTTCACTAGATTTAAACTCAATTATTACTTGTCTGCAAGCTCCGCAAGGAGTACAGTCATCCATATCTGGAGAATATATTGCAACAGCCTTAATTTTTTTTTCTCCATTAACAACGGCAGAACCTATTGCACAACGTTCTGCACAAATAGCCATTCCATAACTTGAGTTTTCAAAGTTACAGCCTTTATATGTTTTCCCGCTCTCTGCAAGAACACAAGCACCTACATGAAATTTTGAATACGGAGCATAAGAATTTTTTGAAGCTTCCTTAGCTAAGGTCATTAAGCTACTGTAATCAGTCATTTTGACCACCTTGCTACTTAAAGTAAATTTATATTTTTCATTATAATATTAACTACAAATTATTATAGCACACAAATATAGATTTTGCTATGAATCTGGGCGAAATTACAGGGCTTGTAGATTTTGGAGTTTTCTGCACCCTATTATCTATTATCCATATTAGATAAAGTTACTGATAGTCCATCCATAATGTTTTTAAAATCAGCTTCTGGTAATGTAGACATTGTTTTTAGGGCATACCCTAAACTGTTGGGCTTATCATACCAGCGGCGTCCATTTTGTGTTTTGTACAGCCCAATTACTCGGTCTATTCCAAGACTTAATGGTGTTTCTTTATCTTCATCTTCAGAATCATCTTTGTGGAAATTTTTAATTTCTTTAACAATAGAGATTAGTGAATCTGACAAAGTTTCTTTGTCATCTTTATTTAATTTTTTTAACAACACTAACGTTCTTTGTGTTTCAAAATGGTCATCATACCAACGTCTATCTTTACTTTCCATAGTCCTTCTCCACCACTTAAATCTTTTATATAAAATTAATTTTCTATTCCTTTATTATATAGTTTTTTTAATTATTGGTCAATCATTATTATTTTTTGCTATAATAATAATATACGGGAGTGATTATTTTTTCAATGAGAAAATTTTTATTAGTAATTTTACTATTTATTCTTATGCTATTTCAATCTGTTAGCGCAGTAGAAGTATATAAGATAAAGGGTGTAAGTTTTGATACATCCGGGTCTGTGATATTTTTGAATACGTCAGGATCTTATCAGTCAAGTATTACTGACAAAATTAAAATTGTTAAACAGCCAGATAATTCCAGATTGTTTTTCGATATCAATTCTGCTGTTTTGTTGTCTAAAAAACAGGATTTATTATTTAATCAAGGGAATATAAAAGAAATAAAAATAAGTCAGTTTTCAACTCAGCCTAGCGTTGTGAGAGTTGTTATGTATTTTGATAATACTTTTAATACTGATAATTTAAAAATAGGAAACATAAATAATAACCTTGTTATTACAACTGCTGAGTTATCTACATTGAATACTCAATTTTATCAGAATACATATAGGGATAAACCTCAAATATCAGAAGATTATTCAGAAGATTTGATTGTTCAATCTAAAACATTAATTCCACAAAATAATCTTGTTACGATAAATGATCAAAATCATTCAGTTAAACAGCTTTCCCAAATTCAGCAAGCTTTCGGGAGTTCTAATATTGGCAATTCGGATGTTGGATATAAAGATGTTGTTTTGACGAATGTTTCAGATGATGTAAAGTTGAGAAGCAAATATTATTTGAATTCAATAACTCAAAAAA
>Ga0302286_10002034_pt1 | contig 14362 bp, 14 predicted proteins | sample III_Fen_E2_3_FD_198765 | JGI IMG/M metagenome (GOLD analysis project Ga0302286, IMG submission 198765) | Peat permafrost microbial communities from Stordalen Mire near Abisko, Sweden - III_Fen_E2_3 | ecosystem: Environmental > Terrestrial > Soil > Wetlands > Permafrost | place: Sweden: Abisko...
CAAGTAACAGCAGTCCCAAATACTGGATACTATTTCTTAATTTGGTCAGACAGTGTTGGGACAGCAGCTAGAACTGATACGAATGTTACAGCAGATAAGAGTGTTATTGCATATTTCTATATTAATTCGTATACTTTAACATACAATGCAGGCACTGGTGGAACTATTTCAGGAACCACTCCACAGACAGTTAACCATGGATCTAATGGGTCTCAAGTTACAGCGGTTCCTAATGGAGGATATATATTTGTTAATTGGTCTGATGGAGTCACCACAGCTTCGCGTACCGATACAAGTATTACTGCCAATAAAACAGTAACCGCTAATTTCACCGCCATACTAACCCCGACAGTAACAGATTCTGCGGCTACTAATATTACTACATCAGGAGCGACTGCTAATGGTAATATTACAGCAGATGGTGGGGCAACTATTACTGAACGAGGATTTTGCTATAGAACCAGTGCGAATCCGACAATAGTAGACAGTAAAATAATTATTTCAGGAACCACAGGAACTTTCTCTGGAGATATAGCGGGATTGACGCATTCTACATTCTATTACTATAGAGCTTATGCTACGAATAGTGCCGGAACCTCTTATGGCACAAACATTCAATTTTACACTTTAACTATTTCCAGTCAAACATTGGTAGCTGCTAATGCGACAGGGAGCTCCCCTTCCACCATTACTACTTCTGAACCGTCTGGCCAAATATTAGTAGTCTCTAGCGCAATTGGAAACTTCCCAAATGCAATCACAACAGTTGAGCCAACTAACTCAGTTCTAGTTATTTCTGATGCAGTAGTAGATGCTTTGAATGGAATTATAACTTTTGAGCCTAGTAATCAAATTTCTTCTATTGCGGAAGCAATAGGGGACAGCCCTAATTCTATATCTATCACAACAACGACTATTCAGATACTTATTGTTACTGAAGCTAATGGAAACAATCCGTCGACCTTACTCTATATAACCGACACCTCTATTCCAATCCCAGTCTCAGACGCGAATATTGATATTCCAACTGGATACGTTAGTACAACAGATACTAGAGCACCACCCGTTATTTCAGATGCTATTGCAGACATTCCTAATCAAATTACATATTCAACAGACACTATAGTGTCTTTGGGGATTAGCGATTCTACTGTTGATAATTTAAGTGATATTAGTTTTAGGACTGACACCAATATAGTATTATCTATTTCGGAGGCATTATCAGATGCTTCTTCTGAAATAACATATAACACCGCGCCAGATACAACTTCTGTATTAGTAATTGCCGAAGCAATATCAGAAAGTTCTTTTGGAAGTGTAGTTACAGATACTCAAAAGGAAATTAGTATTGCTTTTGCGAATGCGGAAACTCTCAATCAGATTGTTTACGCAACAGATACAGTTATTGAGAATATGATTGCAGAAGCGTCTGCTAATATAGCAGACGGAATAACAACTACTAGCCCAACTCTGATGGCTTTAAGTGTTGCTGAATCTGACTCAACCTGTTTTTCTAATTTTATTGTATTAACAGATACTCAAGAGAGTCTTGTTATTTCAGAAGCTGCGGCAGATATATTATCAGGTGTTATTTTTAAGACAGATACTATTACTTTAATTTCAATAAGTGATGATACAATAGGAAATACCCCTAATCAATTTACTTATATTAATGATACTGTTGTTATCCTGACAATTTCAGAAGCAAATGCAGAAAGTTCTTTAGAATTAATCAAAACTGATACTCAGATAGATTTAATTATATCTGAAGCGGCTGGAGAGATTTTCCCAGATATACTACCTTTATTTGATACAAGTGTTTTGATCTCTCCCGCAGATTCTATATCAGAAGCTTTGTCTAGTTTAAACTCAATTACTCTCATAGATAGTCTAGTCTTAATTCCTAGCACGGAGAGTTATTCTTTTTCTGCTGATATTGACATTATTACAGATACTCAAACTGAATTGGTTGTCGCTGAAGCGCTTGCCGAGAGTGACTCGCTTGGAAGTGTTACAGATGAGTTTGTAACTTTATCTATCGCGGATGCCTCTGCGGATTCTTTAAGTGATATTAGTATTCTGAGAGATACTGAGTTTATCTTAACGGCATCTGAAGGCGTCGCAGAAACAATTCCTGTCTCAGTAGGATTTGGAACTCAAATCAATATTGAGGTTGCGGAAGCGTCTTCCGAGATTCTTTCTGATTTAACTACCAGCTCTAATACATTTGTAACTCTAGATACAGCTAGAGGGATTGCAAGTTGTCCTAATGGATTTATTGCGGCAACTCCTACTTCTAAGGCCTTGGTTGTTTCAAACGCAGTTGGCTTGTCATTAATTGGATTCATTCTAAAAACAAAGACAATGCGAATAGTTCCAGTCGCAGAATCAATAAGCTCCGCGCTTTCTGACCTTTTTGTTTCTACTTGGAGTGAAACTTCAATTTCGACTCCAGTGTCTAGTGCAATTGGATCACTCCCGCAGAATATTGAGGAAAATACTGGGACTGGAGTTTCTTTGCCAGTGTCTGATGCAGCTAGTGAAATTTTATACAACTGGACCGTATTGCACAACGGGTATGTGGACGTAATTGTCGCGGAAGCTATTGCTGAAAATCTTACTGAGATAGAAGTATCTACAGATACGAAATCAGCTTTTATTCCAATTTCAAATGCGGCGGCTTCTAACTTAAAACAAATTAATTGGATTACAGATACTTTGGCTAATATCCTTTCAACTGAGGCTATTGCCGCAGTTTATGGTTCTATTAAGTATACAGATGATACTTTAGTACAGGTACTGATTACAGAGTCAATAGCGGATATTTTAGCTAATATTCTAGCTTTGACTCCTACTTTTATCTCTTTAGTAGTCGCTAAAGCTATTGGTGGTATCCCGAGTGGAATGCCAACAGAAGTTATTACTAAACTTCAAATATTAGACATATCAGTTTCTACACAGATCCCTTCAACAGAGATAGAAGTAGACACTTCTCTTCTACCTGTTTTATTTGTAGATACTAATATTGCTTTATTAGAGATAAGTGTTGATACTCGAATTAAAGAAATTGAAATAGAAGTTAACACTTATATAAAAGAACGAGAAAGGGGTGTTTAAATGGATAGTATCAAAAGAAATAGCACTTATCCCTATCTTGAATTCCAATTTAGAGATAAAGATGGTCCAAAGGATTGCACTCCTTTCCAAATTAGATTAGTCTCAAAAGATCGTCTTGGAAACGTCATTATAGATGCAATTATTGGAGAGCCCGATAGCGGGGCAATCTGGCTAGATGAAGAAAAAGGACTTGGAGAATATCATTGGAAGCTGGGAGATACACAAACACATGGAAGATTTTATTATGAATACAAGTTTATTCGATTAGTAGACGGTGTTGAATTCTCTCTACCTCCTTCAGATTTAGACAGTTTGACAGATTCTTTCTTCACTTATGTAGTAATAGACGATATAGAGACAGAAACGGAGTAAACAATGACAACAAACTTTAAGCAACAAATGTGGGAGGCCGCAGGGTGGACCTTTTTAGAAACTTTCTTAGTGACTATTGGTCCTACTATGGTAACAGTACAAATAGGAGATTGGCATGCTTTATTGGGAGTAGCAGCATCTGCGGCTATGTCTGCTGGGGCCGCAGCTGTGTCTCTTGTTAAATCTATGATAGTTAAGAATGTAGGCGCGAAAGATTCTACTCTTATCACTGGAGACGCGCCTTGCGAAGATACTGCAACAGAGGAGGTGCAATAATGCCAGATGAACTTATCTTAACAGATATTGATACAGATGTAGAAATGCTAGAGCCTACTGCCACTGACAATGGAGTAACTCCAGAAGATGGGGCTCAGCCTTCTGAAGAAGAAGTTGAAGAGCTTATCGCAACTCTTCTCGCCGAGAGCGAAGATGAAGCAGATGAGGAGGATGATACTACCGATGAGTAAAGTAACAATGAAACATGTTATTGACAAGGCTTTAAGTCAAAAAGGGAAAAAAGAGTCTCCCGCGGGTAGTAACAAAACTCCATATGGCGCTTGGTATGGAATGAATGGAGTGCCTTGGTGCGCGGAATATGTCTCTTGGTGTTTTAAAGATGATTTATCCCTCATACATGGTAAATATGCTCGAACAGACGCTAAGGCGAAAGCTTTGCATAAAAGAAATCTTCTGCATATTGGAACTTCAGGATTAAAGAAAGGCGATGTTGTTTTCTTTGACTTTGGAAGATCTAGTTTTGAGGGTCGCTATCTGGCAATCTGTCATACGGGTATCTGTCTTGGTCGCTTGAGCGATGGACGATATATCTTTATCGAAGGAAATACAGGTGTCGGAAACAATGCCAATGGCGGGCAAGTTATGGTTAGATATCGTAGCGCCAGTAATGTTGCGGCCTATTTCCGTTCACAGTACAAAACTGTCCCAAAGAAAAAGCCGACAACTAAAGCTACAGTGAAAACTGTTACTGCTTCTAAGCTAAACGTTAGAACAGGAGCCGGTTCAAATCATAGGGTTATAGGACATTTGAATCATAAAGCAAAAGTGACTGTTCTTTCTAAACATGCTGGATGGTATAAAATTAAATTCGGTAGCAAGACTGGGTATGTTTCTGCGGCATATGTGAAATAAAAGAAAGGGGTCTCATATAATGAGACCCCTTTTTTGGTCTATTCTCTTCTATCCCAATGATTCAAAACTTAAATATATTAGTAAAGCTATTTCAAGAGAGAGGTGTTTAATGACTAATATATTAGACTTTTTTCACACCTACTCTGTGCCAGATATTATTATCATTTTAGTTTTTCTTGCGAGTGCTATTATGGGAGCTGGAAAATTCGTAGAGGGAACTGTAAAACGTCTTAGAATAATATTTGGTAAAGAGTATCAAGATAAGAATAAAGAGACTGCTCTGGAAGAAAGACTCGTGGCTATTGAAAATAAAAGTACTCGAACTCAAGCAGAAGTAGAAGGTTTAAAGAATTCTATGGATTTTTTCTCAGATAAATTAGAAATTTTAGTAGACTCTGATAAAGATAGTATCAAAGCCTATTTAACAGATAAACATCATTACTATTGCTATGAGAAGAAATGGATTGATGATTATAACTTAGATTGTATTGAACGACGTTACGTTCATTATAAAAAAGCAGGCGGAAACTCATTTGTAGATCATCTTATGGATGAATTGAGAATGTTACCAACGCAACCGCCCGAAGAACAAAAGAAGTAAGATACTAGGAGAAAAAGGAGAGGAGCTTATGAGCATCATTGGAACGCAGATACTATTTCCTCCTGCGATAGAAAGTTACATGCCTGCCTTTCTCGCGGAAGAATCTTGTTTGATTTATTTCTCTATGACAAGATTTAATGATCCGACAACGATAAAGCATGTTCAGCTTTCATTAAATTACATGAATAGTAATTTAACCGCATTAGATAGAACATTATGGCCCAATGCTTATAAGCCTTGTGCTATATATAAAGATAATACCATAGCAACCGATCATTGCTATTATATTAAGATTGATCCTCAAGATTTAGAAGGCACAGACGCTTTTCAAATTCAACAATATTATAAGGTGCAATTACGTTTTAGCAGTGTAGATCCTATAAACATGACTTACACTACTGAAACCGATGAGGCTAAATTAAGTTTTTATCCTTCTGGAAGTTTTCCTAATTACACCGAAGATCCTGGAGCCTCATGGTATCAGACCCAAATAAATTTAGGCTACTTTTCAGAATGGTCTTCAGTTTGTTTAATTAAAGGGATACCAGAGCCTTACATTAGTATTCAAGGATTGAAACAAACTAATCAAACATTAGCAGGAGCGTATGATAATTTAGGACTTTCTGTAACTGAATATGAAACAGATATAGACGAGGACCCCGCAAACGGGTATCAGCATTTAACTGCGGATCAATTTGATGGTAATACTCTTGGACCTTTCATGAATGAAACTGTTTACTTCACAGGACAAGATATAGGATATGGGAGTATGGTATTCTCAGGTCAGTATAGCAATGGAGATACTTCTGAAGTTTTAGATACTTTTCAAGCGACTCTTTACTATGCGGGAATCTTAAACAATCCCGTATCAGATACTGGGATTCAGCATCCTTACTCTACTTATCGCAATGGAGATAAGTACAATTCAGATGGCAGTATCAATTATGATACTGTTGCTGATGCCGCAATCTTTAATAGTATCAGATTCAATTTTGATACTATTTTGGAAGATGGCGTAGACTATGAATTACAATTCAAATACACAACTAAGAATGGATACACTCATACTGAAATATATCCTTTTACAACAGCATTTTCCAATATTTATTTCCCATCTTTGACTCTTGTGCCAAAAGTTGACGAAGAAAATGGGAGACTTGGAATTACAGTATCAAGTTTAGATACAAGTGGAACTGGAAAGTTAGTCCCAGTTTCAGGAGTGCTGTTAATGAAACGTGCGGACCATCGCTCTAACTTTACCTCTTGGAAGACTATTTACGAAAAACAGATTTCTAATGAAGTTTTGAATGAAACTATTTATGATTACGCCGCAGAGAGTGGCGTGTTCTACAAATATGCTATTAACAATACAGTCATTCCAGATCCTATTATGGCAGTATATGAAGATATTTTTATCATTGGTGCGGATAAGCAACTAAAAGTTCAATTTAATCCGCAAGTATCTTCTTTCAAAATTGTAGTCCAAGATAGTAAGACTGAGACTCTTGGTGGAAGATATCCTATTATTACTAGAAATGGTAATATAAAATATCGAGAAATCTCTATCGGCGGATTAATTTCCGCGCAAAGTGATGAGAACAATTTGTTTACCAATGAGGAAGAATTGTATGGAAATTATTCTACCAATTACTCTCAATATAATCAAGACAATAATATTACAGAGCAAATAGATAGAATACGTGAAAAAGAATTTAGGAATAAAGTCTTAGATTTTCTTCATGATGGGAAAGTAAAATTATTTAAATCAACAACAGAAGGAAATGCATTGGTTAGAGTTACTGATGTGTCTCTATCTCCTATTGATACTTTAGGCAGAATGCTATATTCTTTTTCCGCGACTTTAACAGAAGTAGCAGAAACTACTATTGAGAATTGTAAGAATAGTGGAATTGAGTTGTGCGGAGTTTATTCTGATTTGGTCTATATGACTGTCGCAACAATTATGGCTGGAACAAACGGGAAAGATATTATTTTGGGCAATGCTTGGACATCTCCAATTACTATTTCAGGGAATGCGCCGGCAATTACTAGCTATAATAAGAATTTGGTTTATATTTATATTCGTAGCACAGAAATTCCAATATTACCAACATCTCTTTCTAAGTATGTATTTAGCTCAGACTCTTTAACGAATTTGAATAATGGATGGTCATATACAATCCCAGTCCCTAATGGAAATCCTCTATATACCTCTGTGGCGATCGCCAGTTCAAAGACAAATAGTGTTATGTTAAAATCTTCTGAATGGGGATTCCCTGTTAAGTTGGCTATGAACATTTCTACAATAGCGCTTTTTAAGAGAGGAAGCTCAAGTCCATCTTTGCCTGCTGGCAATCTTATGTATAATTTTCCTTCTAAAACTGGGACTTTAGCTGATAATTATGATGGACTGGATTTAACAGCCTCTTCTTACGATTCTTTTGTTCATAATGAATTGACCACTGTTGAGACTGAAAGTAATTTAACTGCTATTGAATTTGACAAGGGAAATTTAATAACAAATTCTATTTTCGGGACAGGGACTTTAACTGGGAATTTAGATGGATGGAGTATGGAAATTCCTTCGGGAACCGCCAATCTTTATTCAACCTTAGTGACTGTCTTTTCTAATCAAGACAATACAATTATTTATCCTTCTCAATGGTCAGCTCCAATTGTTGTTATTGTAACTAATAATGAAATAAATGAATTTGCTAAAAACAAAATCATCTATATCTATAAAGAAAAAATGGGAGATAAACCACCAACTCCTTCAGGGAATCTCTTTTACAACTTTAATACAGATACAATTTCATCTGGGAATTTAGAAGGTTGGAGCACAACAAAACCTTCTACTAACACGCTACCTCTTTACTTTTCAGCCATAACGGCAATAGGAAGTTCAACTGCTTCTACAGTAACTCTGTTACCTTCAGGCTGGACTCCACCAGATTTTATTGGATATTACAGACCAGTTTACTCTTCTCAGATTCGTCTTTTCGCTAAGCAGTCTGGGAAAATAACACCTAAGCCTCCAATAAATATAATAGAGTATTCGTTTACTTCGAATCAAATTTCTGGTTATTTAGGGAATTGGTCTAGAACAAATCCTCTTGGAACAGGGTAGGGAAGTGATATTATGTCTAAATCAATAGTATCAAATCCTTACCTCCAAGATAAAGAATTCTTAAAATTACTAGATGAGACAAAAACAAAAGAACTTTTTGTGAAAATAGTTGTCCTTGACAGACAAGAGGATGTAGTTGAAGAAATTCAAGGAAAAGTTTCTTCTGGAAGTCTTAATATAGATGGAACTGCTTCTTTGCGGAGAACTGGCAACTTAACTTTTATTCCTAATGTTTATGAAGGTAATCTTACTGATGTGAATAATATCATTTCAATTAATAAAAAGGTGCAAGTTGAAATTGGTCTTACTAATACTCTAACTTTAATTTATCCTTTTTATAATGATTATCCTATTATCTGGTTCCCGCAGGGAATTTTCGTTTTGACTGATGTCAATATGAGTCAAACAACAACCGGGTCTTCAATTTCTATTCAGATCCAAGATAAAATGTGCTTATTAAATGGAAGTAGCGGAGGAACTATCTCTGCGGCAGCGACACTCCATTCGGCCACCTACCTAGACGGAGATGGAAAACAAGTAGAAGAATGGGTTCGTATATACCAGATTATTAGAGAATTAGTAAATCATTTCGGAGGCGAAGATCTTGATAAGATAATCGTTAGTGATATTGAAGCAAGAGTGAAACAATTGATTAAGTGGACTCCTTCAAGTCCACCTGATAAGCTATATAAGTATCCTAATGGGGATCATGAATATATCTTATCAAAAATCCTTATGGAAGGTCGAAATGATGAAGAAGAAATAAGTCCTGAAGCCAACTTTGGTTATAGGTTTACAGATTTTGTTTTTCCAGAAGAGCTTACTGCTGACGTAAACCAGAGTGTTTGCGATATTTTAGATAAGATAAAATCTGTTTTAGGAAACTATGAATACTTCTATGACATTAATGGAAACTTTATCTTCCAAGAGATTAAGAATTATTTAAACACTTCTTCTTCTCAGGTTCTAATAGATCAGACAAATAGTAAAGCTTATATGAAAGATATTGGAGTTAGAAGTAAGACTGTCTATGACTTTAAAGATGGTAATTTAATCAACTCCTTCTCTAATACTCCTTCATATGCTACTGTAAAGAATGATTTCGTAGTTTGGGGCGCTCGCACAGATTCCTTAGGGACTTCGACTCCAATTCGATTCCATCTAGTTTTAGATCAAAAACCAAAGCCCGTTCTTAAAAATGGGAATGGAGACTTTGAAGATTGGAGAAATGTTCTCTATCGACAAGGAGTGGCCGCAAGTCCTTATGGGATAGATTCTAATTATTACTATAAAGAACTTACCAACGAATGGCCTAAGCTATATGATTCAACGAATTTAGTTTGGAAAGAAGATGTTCTAAAAGATTCTTCTGCAATCGACTACTATTTAGATTTTATAGATACGACACATAGTTTGAATGAACTTAGTGTTAGTAATATTGGAAGAAGAATAAAAGTAATTCAAAATCAAAATATTAACTGTTTATTTGCTCCTGTCATAGCAGATTTAATCGTAATTGAGATGGGGAGTTTGACAGAAGTAGATGATATACAAAGTGCAATAAATCAAGGGATGGATTATACTGTTGTCTCTTCTAATCTCTTCAAAGAGTTCAATCAGGGGGTTGCGGCACAAGATGCCTTTTCAACTGTGAGAGATATGCTTTATGAAGGAACAAGCTACAATACTTCTATTACCTTGCAAACAATTCCTATTTATTATCTAGATGCGAATACAAGAATCAGTGTCTGTGATAAAGAGACTGGAACTAATGGGGACTTTATGATAAAGTCTATTGGACTTTCTTTTTCAACTTCTGATACAATGTCAATTAGCGCAATTGAAGTGCTAGAGAGAATATAAGGAGAAAACGATGACAATTGCTAAAACTTTTTATGCTAAGCTTAGCCAATTTGTTGGGAGTGATATTCCCAAATGGGTTGGCGGAGTAGGAGTGAAGACAACTGCATTAATCGCAGATGATGTAAGTTCTGATGCTTTATTGGGGACTTACAATGGGGACATGCAAAAGATTGAGTATATGTTTACCGCGCATAAATCTTTACTAGATTCAATTACTAGTAATGGAACCATTTTTTCTTTTCTTGCTAAAGCTACTGGAGGAAAAACAGTAGCTGGTTCTGATTTAATGGATAAAACTATAACTCATACTCAGATTCAAGATAAGACATTGTTAACTGGAAATTATGCAGATGAGTCAGTGACAACTGATATCTTAGGAGATTTGAGCGTAACTAATGAGAAAGTTGCTCTTAAAGCTATTCAAGGGAAAAATATAGAAGATCATACAATTACAGAACAGCAAATTGATCCTACTCTTATGTCTGATCTTCAGACTGCGGGGACAACACCTACGGGCACAATTACTATGTTTGCTGGCGACTCTACTAAGATTCCTCTTGGGTGGTTAAATTGTGTCGGCCAACCAGTTTCTAGAAGTGGCTATGCAGGACTCTTTGAAGTTATTGGGACTATTTATGGCGTTGGAGATGGATCTACTACTTTCGGGATTCCTAACTTAAAGGGAAGAGTCCCGGTGGGATTCTTAGATGGAGATACAAGTTTTGGAGCATTAAATAGACAAGGTGGAGAAAAAGCTCATATTCTAGCTGATGTAGAACTGGCTTCTCATGCACATGTGATTCCTGTTCATACTCATATCGCCGAAAGTCACAATCATGAGATGAGTCATAGACATACGATTCCTCATGCCGCAACCACTATAGAACATGGCAAGTCTGGCGGAGACACAGAGCTAGCGAGAGGTACTGCTGGAAATACGGGCGCTAGCGATAGGGAGTATACTGAAGGCGAAATTGTTACCATCCAAAATTCCCCAGCTGACACTTCTGTAGCCGCAATAGGATCTAATCTTGCTCATAATAACTTACAACCATATATTGTTCTTAATTACATTATCAAAACATAAAAAAAAGGAGAGCCTTTAATTAGGTTCTCCTTTTTTTTATGCCCAGTTAAGTTCATTCTTATCATTTTTCGATACTGAGTATCCAATACAAATAGCATCTACAATATCTTGTATTGCTTTAATTCCAAACTCTTCTAAGACGAATCTTTGCGCGTCTTTCTTCTGGTCTGTGCGTGCGCGCCCTTTTACACCACAGACTGATTTCCAAGTAGATGAGGCTACTACTTCATACGGAATAGCATTTTCATTGCACAGAATAAGAATGGCACTTTGTACAGTAGCTAAAACTTTGAAAGTCACTACATTATTTATGTTAGATTGTAATTGAATTTCTTCAAGAACAACATGAGTGATATTTTCTTCCTCGATTAATTCTTTTACTGCCTTCCGCAATTTAACTACTCTTGTAATCATATCTGTATCAGTAAAACTAAATTTTCCATATTTTTCTAACAGACCATTATTATAGATGGCCCACCCCGTGACTTTGCTCGATTGATCTAGGGCTAGTAATCTTTTATTTTCCAATATTATCACCTACCTTCAACCAAAGTATAGCATAAATTTTAGAGTTTGTCAAACACAAAAATGGCGTGAGAAATTAATCTCACGCCATTTTTTTATTATGGAGTAGGCTTCATTTTAACCGTCCTCAGTTTTCATCTCTGCCACGACCTATCATCATTTTCCATACTAATCACCAATATCCATTCTACTTCACTCCCGTCGAACCGAATCCCGATCTATCTGCGTTCCCTAAATGGTCCACAGTCTCAAAGAATAAATGTGGCTGGTGTTCAACAATGCGGAATTGACAAATCCTGTCGTTCTTTTTTATAAGGGTGTCTCTAGTAGCATAAGCTGCAAATTTCCACATATCATTATCGCCGCAATAACTCTCATCAATTACTCCAATAGAATTAGTTTCCATAATACCATAATTCTTAAAAGTAGAACTACGGGGAGCCATGATAGCCTCATATCCTCTAGGTAATTGGATTGCAATACCAAGAGGAAGAAGTTTAAATTCACCTTCATTCATCCATACATCTTCTGAGCATCGTAAATCAATCCAATTTGATTTTGTATCTTCTATAACCTGAAGAGGAGGCATATCCTTATTAAAGTATTTGATTTTTAATGTCTTGGCTTTAACTTCGCAAGGCTTGCAATCCTGACTATCCATAAGTAATAGTCACTTCTGTGCTAGGCTCTTTCACATCATTAAAGACTTTTGTGGTCTGCATTAAAACATACTCAGTTTCTGTTGCTTTAATGTACTTTTCGATCTTAACACACTTTGTTACAGTATAGTGCCCGTCCTTGCGGAATTGAGTTTCAAGTTCATCGGCATCTGCCATTGTAGGAACTCGATACTCTTCAACAACTTTAACTAAATAATTCATCCTTATGTCTCCTTTGGTTTATATCGCATTAATTTGCAATTTATGGGAACTATATTGGGTCATCTCTTTTGTCTCGGCGTCTTGTTTTACTTTTGCGACAAATTGAGCGTCCCCTTTTAAGTTAACGTTCATAACATCATTGGCATAACAAAAAGCTACTAACTCTTCAGATAAATCTTTAAGAGGTACTTCGAAGTGATTTACAATATTGGTTCCTTCAAAAAGATACACTTGCTGATTGAGAATAAAAGGCTGTACTGAAACAATAACTTCTTTCATTATATTTCTACTACTCCTTCATCATAGGGGAAGAAAAGATAAAGAACACTTTTACCATCCATTCTTAACCAGATAGAATAGTAATTTGCTTCATAATCAATACTGATTACTTCGCCTCGGGTTTGTAAAGTCTCTAATAGCTCTTGACTAGCCTCATGAATCTTTTTGTTGCTACCAACAAAATGGAAAAGAGTATAATCTCTCAACTCATGACAAAGTAACATAAAGTATTTATCTTGAACAAAAGAAGTCCAAGAAGCGATATCTGCGATATCTCTAGCTAGAAGAGTATCAGTGAGCGGATCTTTTTTATCCATTAATTGTTTGTTGACTTCATATAGAGTGATCTCTGCATCTATGTTTGCCATTTTAACCTCCTTCTTTTATTTAATTATATCATAATTTTTTATTCTTGTCAATTTAACTAATAACTTCTGCGTATTGGCTATCACTGGCTAAATTAACTCCTAGGACTGGATCGAAATGCGGCTCTTGATTAGGAATATATCTGCCATATTTCATAATAATATTTGAGAAATCTTCTTGCAATCGTTGCACTTCTGGATAGATTTCATGCTCTTCATATCCAGTATAAATAACAATATAATCGGCACAGTATTTTCTAAAAGCCTCTACTATTTCGTATATGGTTTCAAAATCTATCATAGGTTCTAGCCCAGAAAGAACAATTGCAGAAGTCAAAGAGTTCTTTCTGTACCTGACTGCAAGATCCTCGATCTTATATTCTATAATTGGAGCCTTAGCGAGAGGGCTATTTTGACATAAATCCTTACCACATTTCCAGTCACAATAAGGCATCATTAATACCATACTCGGTTTTTTAAAGTTAACAAAGTCTTCTTCAACTAGCCCTCTCAGTTTCATTAAAGATCACCTTCTTCGAAGAAAACCCAAGATAAAGGTTCATTTGTGTCAGGATGCTTCCCACAATGAAAACGAGTTCCTCGACAGCACTCTCCAATTTTACCAGGTTTCCCTTTTATCCCACACCACAATCCAGCCTCTTTTTGGCTATCAAATTTTTGTCCAGTATTTACACAAATAACCGCAGTCTTTTTAGCTTTTTGAGAAATAATTTCTCGCCATTCTTTGTTGTGACCTTTGCCTTTATTTCCTTCACTAATTTTATTTCGATGTTCTATTGTTAATTTTTTCCCATAACAAGGATTTTTTTCTCCTGAATTTATTTCTCTCATATGAGCTTTCCATTCTTCAGTTCTTTCATAACCTTTTCGTCCTCCGGTTGTCTTATTGTATCCAAAATTTGGATTAATAGTATCAAAGGTAGTAATTAATAATGTTTCGACATCACGAGCTTCTTCCTCGGAACAACCAGAAAA
>Ga0302286_10002035_pt1 | contig 14353 bp, 11 predicted proteins | sample III_Fen_E2_3_FD_198765 | JGI IMG/M metagenome (GOLD analysis project Ga0302286, IMG submission 198765) | Peat permafrost microbial communities from Stordalen Mire near Abisko, Sweden - III_Fen_E2_3 | ecosystem: Environmental > Terrestrial > Soil > Wetlands > Permafrost | place: Sweden: Abisko...
CTGTATAAATTGAAACAACGTTTGTCTCAAAAAATGAATCTAACCAGTACGAAAGATCTCGACCTATTACTCCGCAATTTGTCGGAAGATAAATAAATCCTCAGAATCTTACTTTCTCAATTTAGGGTTGGTAAAAAGGGCCTCTATTTGGCGTTCTTTTTACCCTTTTTTTTTCATGTCCTAAAAATAACTACATGTCCACATACAGAGTGCTACATATCAGCCAGATGAAAAACGGCTTGTCCTAATTTATTTTGCCTCAAAATTTGTGTTAGTGCCTTTCTATGTCTAATTTAGCACCATGAAGGAATACCTAATTTGGATTCCAAAATCCTACATATACACTGTAATTCAATTTTTATGAAAAAAATTAACGTCAAACTTTTATCCTTTTTCATTGTTTCACTTTTAGTTTTTTCTAATCAGGTTATTTTTGCTGGTATTATAATCAGAAAAGATGATCCTGCACCCGGAACTCAACCTAACAATATTCTTTCTGCTTCTGCAACTGTTTCAGCAAAATCTTATTCTTTAAGGGCACAATCTTATATTTCTGTTTCTGCCGATGTAGTTGGTTCGGAATTGTATGTCGATTTTAGCACTACTGTTGGAACTGCATTTGTATCAGTTGTTGATCAGAATGGCAGCGTTGTTTACCAAACAGTAGTTGACACATACAGCACTTCTGAAGTAGTAATTCCTGTTGATGGTTTGGCAAGTGGACAATACGCAGTGAAAATATCGTATGGTTCTACTCATCTGATTGGAAATTTTCAGTTGTAATTGAATTTTAAATAACGGGGCAGTATTTAATACTGCCTCGTTATTATTCTAATTTTAATAATCCCTGGTTTGGTATTGTTAAATAAAAAATGTATCCTATGAAAAATGTACTAAAAGCATGGTTGAGAAAAACCCAGCTAACAATCGATCCAACTGAATATAATACACAGGTAGTTGTAAGAGGCAACATGGGTGTTACTGATATCATTGACGAGCTATTAAATGAAGATGCTGAGATAAACCGGGAAGCTGTATTGAACATTATTACCCGCTACAATCGCAAGGCTGCCGATCTTGCCCTTTCCGGCTACAATGTGAATACGGGGTTGGTAAACATGCGTTCTTCGATTAAAGGACCTCTATTTGGTGGTAAATGGAATCCAAATGTCAATTGGGTGGATGTTACTCTGACACAAAGTGAAGAATTGTATGATGCCATCAACGATACTACGGTTGAAATACTCGGTGAAAAGGACGAAATCATTGAAAGCTATCACGTTTCTACTCCTGTGACTAAAATTACAAGAAATTATCAATCCAAAGTACGTAATGTAGAAGAGAATGAACCACAACTATCAACCGTAGGGGAGCCAGCATGTGGAATCGCTTTCAGAACATGGTTATGTAAAGCTTAAGTCTATTCATATTTATTAAAATTTATAAGTTGTGATATTAATAGTTCTTTTTGTCAATTTCTATTTTTACGTGTGAAATTACTAGTAATTGTAATTACTTATGTCTTGGATTTGCGCACATAAGTATTTAAGTCAATTCTGCATTTTGAACGACTAAAGTGCATTTTAAAGTATGTTTCTCACTCAGTTATTATTTATTGCCAACAAAGTACATTTGAATCAAATACATTGAGAAATATCTGAACCAACTTAAGATAGCCATCCTGATTCTACATTATTCCTTTTAGATACTTATCGCTCACAAAGAATCCATACAAATCCCGAATAAATTTTATGTTGTTTAATACTATCCTAGATACTGTGAAAAAAATGATCAGAAAATCATACATGATTCCCTCCTTGACTTTTTGATTTGATATTTCAAATACAAGACGATAGTTTTAAATATCAAGTTGCTAATGCTTTAACAAGCTATATGTTTAAATACCCACCGGTCAAGTCTTATCCTTTAAAGTTGACGATTGACCTAAATAATATATGTGTCTATATTCCGCTAGTAGTTAAAATACAGATTGCTATTTATAAAATCCTTTTAAATCAATACTTTGACTTAAATTCATAAATAACCCCAGAATTTTATAGATTATCTGCCTGAATCTTACATAAATGAATGACAGTAAGACTTTTCTGATGTTATTTAATTTAAATTTGTCTTTAAAAAGTGAAAGGAATTGAAAATGAATATATTTTGTGTAATTTTGCATTTCATCACTGCGATTCGATAACTTGAATTGTGCATCTGAATTACACATTATGCATTTAAAAGTCAGTTTATTACTTTCCTTTTTTTGTTTGTTATTAACAGGTTGTTCTTTTACTCCAAACAAATTGAAAAATGCTGAGCTAATCCTTGATGCTCATTCTGATTCAGTATTATCTATTCTGCAGCACATTAAACCTGAAAGCATAAGATCTAACTCAAATAGAGCTTTGTATGGCTTGCTCCTTTTTCGATCCTTGGATAAAAAGGGGATAGAATTACCACCTGATTCAATAATTACATTTTCAATTGAGTATTATCAAAATTCAAACGATAAGCCTCATTTAGCTAAAAGTCTTTATTATAAAGCATTGCTTAATAAACGGGCTCAGAAATTTGATGTTGCGACTTTATTCTATTTAAAAGCATTGGATTTAGCTAAAAAGAATAAGGATTATTTATTGGTAGGTAATATCTATTCTGATTTAGGGGATATTTCTACAATTCAAAAGGATTATAATGAGTCGTTAATTAAATTTCGAGAGTCTGTTAATTCATTCAATGCTGCAGGTAATAAAATTGAAGCCAGATATAGGCTTATTTCAATTGGAAAAATTTATCATTTTTTAAATAGATATAATGAAGCACAATTCTATTATAAGTTGGCTCTTTTACCATTAAATGATTCAATTCTTCAAGGTTCAGTTTACCAGTCGCTTGGAGAAAATTATTATTGGGAGAAAAGAATGGATTCAGCACAATATTTTCTGCAAAAAAGCTTACAATTTCCATATAAAGGTACTAACTATGCTATAAGATGCTTGAATTTGGCTGATTTATATTTTGATTTACAACAAACTGATTCTGCTTTTAAATTTGCAACAATTGCGCTGAAATATCCAACTACCTTTTATAATCAACGAGATTGTTATAGAATTTTGACGAATATAGAATATACCAGAAAGCATTTTGATAAATTGAAAGTGTATATTGCATATTATCAGGATTATACTGATTCTATTCATAAACTAGAGTTACAAACTAAAAGTTCTGTCCTCGAGAATCTTCATTCTACTACCCAGGAAGCCGATGGAACAAAGAAGAATATGATTTTTATTGTTTCGGTATTGTTGATTGTTTTGATACTATCCATTTCTTTGGTAGTTTTCTTGTTTAAACGAAATCAACAAAAACGAGTGCAATTGAGTGCTTATAGACAGCAATTATATATCAAACAAGAATTTGCAAGCCAAGGACTTACAAATAAAATTGAAGAAATTAAAGCATTACAAGCTGAGGAACGTAAAAATGCATCTGTTGAAAATAGAGAAACCCTTGATAAAAATCTATATAATACAGCTTTACATTTAAATAACTGGGATACTTTTAACAAGGAAATGAACCATGCCTTCAACGACATTATTATTTCATTAAAATTAGTTTCTCCTACAATCACACAAAAGGAAATAATCTGGAGTTGTTTGCACCTCTTGGATATACCCCATGCCGATAGAATGTTATTACTTGACGCAACTTCTGATAGTTTATATAAACTGAAACAGCGGTTGGCTCATAAATTGAGCCTAAAATCTACTAAAGAACTCGATTTATTCCTAAGAAACCTGATTGAAATAAAGGATTAGTTCTGTTTTACTTTTCAACCATTGGCCCAAATGGTCTATTTCAGCCCCTTTTTTTTACTCTTTCCTGGTGATGTCCAAAAAAACTGGATGCACTTAAAATAGTTCCCTCATATTCAATATTATAGTAATAGCAATGTCCAAAAAAAAACGGATATTATTTTGGTTGCATTGCGTGTTATTATTAAATTCGCACTATTAAAACAAGATTATTTGTTTTCTGTTAGTGTAAAAATCTACTTTATATTCCAAAAAATGAAAGAATGATTTCTAATTTATATATGTAATTAATTTTCCATAATCAATTTCAAAATCATAATCCAATTAAAAAGATTCAAGCGGTATAGTCTCAGTCGGGTGTATAGTGAAGTGAATATAGGAAATTTGTTCTCGTATCTTTAACCTGAACCTTTAAATAAAAGAGGACACAAATTCAACTCGTAATTTTTTGGCTGTACCGCTTTATTTTTTTTCTTTACTTATTTATTTTGAGAATGTTTAGCAATACAAGAATTGCTCCAGGCAGGGTATTGCATGTCCGTTTTAATTACCTAAAAAAGAGGGAACAAAGTATGTAAATACTATGTTCCCTCTTTTTTTAGGTATGAATAATTTCTGGTTAGTTAATTGAATGATTCATTGACACTCTGCAAATCAAATCTGATATTGATTTATTTACTCGCAATTCCTGATTGTTTCTTCAAACCGGCAACCGCTTCATCAGCAGTGGATATCTGTTCCAGAAAATCACGATATTCAATATATGCTTCCGGAGGAAATACTCCTTTTATTAATTGATAGTGGCGAATGTAGGTTATTGAATTTCCCTGCTGCGTAGTGACTGAGGTGTATTCGCCAAATTTACTTTTAATATCGGATTTTTCAGGTAGCTCAGTTACATTGTATCCGTCGGGTAATTGATAAATCACGGTATCATTCTCCATATAGGATCTACGAATGCACAGGTCAGTTTTCCTGTTCCGCACCTTGTCAGGAATCGAAGTGAGTTTATTCATAAAGTTTAGCGGAAGCAAAGCAATGTCATTTCCCATTTTATGGATGTAATTTGAAACTGAAATGTGTAGATTTTCATCAAATGAAGGTGTCGGGCTCCTATGTTCTATATACAAAAAGTTATCTAATGTGAACGATGGAAGCTCAATTCTCTGAGTGACGACTTTAATCTTATCAGCTTTATCGGCGTGAAATATTGGTAGGATCTCATCGTAACACAGCCCCTTATAGCTGGCATTTACTTCAGCAACACCCGTATTTTCGTCTGTCAGGTTTACTTTGGAATGACGGTTAATACAATTCTCTTGCGCTGAATAGATGCGCGTATGTACTAACCGGCTCCTTTCACCATCAATAAGAAGTACCATCCTGTCATCTGTAAAGTCGCTGTTAAATCCACAGGGCAGTCTCTGGCTTGTACATTCAAGCCAAACCGTATCTTTGTCTAACGGTACACATACCATGGCATGATTAAACTGGCTCGATGGAAACGAATCATCAATTTGATTGCTCCTGGTTCCTGCCATAACCAATGTATAGTACGATTTGATGCCGACAGATGATAATAATGCCTTTGTATAGTTTGCTAATGCTTTACAGTCGCCATACGAGAATTTGTCCACTACTGTTGCCTCAAAAGGTTGCCAGCCTCCTATACCGACTTGTATGCTGACATAACGGGTCTTCTGTTGCATGTATTCATAGATGGTTTTTACTTTCTCAAAATCACTCTTACAGGCCGAGGTTATTTCCTTCATCCGGGCACTCGTTGTTTTGGGTAATTTGTCTTTGTCTTCAATTAATTTTGAAGCCCACATGCCCAGTTCTTTCCAGCTTTGGGAAGACCCTTTTGTATCCAAAAATGCAAATTCGTTTGGAGCCAATTCTACTAAAGGATAATCCGGTTTCGTAATCGAAGTCATGGGTTCATCAATCCTGGCTTTCAGGCTTTGTAAATTCCAGGAATAAATATCTTTCCCTTCTTCATTGGTTTTTACGACTCCCTTCCCTAAATTGTATTCTTTGTACCTTAATGCATATCCAGAAGGTGCAGTTACAACAAAGGTGGAATTTTCAAAGGATGTGTTTTCAAGCCCATGATCCCAGGAAGGTAGGAATAATGTCTGTTTCAAATCGATTTGATAGGTATACTCAACTGTAAACGGGTATGTCCTGCATTTGGAATCAACCAGTTTAACCCGGACATCGTCATACATTGAATAGTCTGATATATAACTGTGGTCAATCACATCATCTGCTCCGTAACTTCTGATCTGTTTCCCAAATTCGTCATATACTTTCCCTCGTATTCCCGATATTTTATTCATCGGGGTATAGAGTTTCATGAAATATGAATCTCTTTCTCCGTTTTTATTTAGAATCGTCCTGACTTCAGTTACATTGACCAGAGCCGATTTCTCCGATTTAATCTCTATCTCTTGCTTGTAAAGCCTCATGACCGTATGGGCATTTTCTTTCAATGCTGCGGGAATTTCGCTGACAGGATATTTTAGTTCTTTTGCTCCCAGCACTGATATGCAGAGTAACATTGCTATACTTAAACTTATACTTTTATTCATGGATTAGTCTTTTTTAATGATCAACATTTCAGATTGTTTCTTTACCAGCTCATCGAAGAATGCCTTTAGATTTAGATATTCATCCTGGTAAAATATCGGTTTGTCTATGTTTAACTTGAAAAGTATCTGGACATTTTTATCTACTATTGTCGACATCATTTGAAAACTGGCAGTGTGCCCGGCTAATCCCATCTTTAGGTCTTTGGGTAATTGTTCCACAGAATATCCGTTCGGTAATTCCAGCGAAAATATCTGGGTCTTTTCAAGTGCTGTTGTGAAATCCACCGGATACACTCTTTGTTCTGCCTTGAAAGGGTTTTCTGTGTATTTGTCAAACAATATCGGGTTAATATATAATTGATTATTTGTTTTAGTCACTCTGTTTTTTAAACTAATCGAGAACTCCTCCTGCAACGGATTTTGAATACTGTCCAGGGAGTTTATTTTGTAGTTGTCGATCGAGAGACCTAAGTATTTGCTCTCTACCGACTTTAAATAATCCTCTTCACTATTATATGTTTTGTAATGATTCCGCTGTTTCAATGCCCCGTAATCATAGAACATTTTCCCCCATTTCCCTTTCAACAGTCCCTCAGGGGTTAGTTTGAGGGTGAAAATGGAAACTGATTTGTTTTTCTTCTGGGGGACTAAATCCAACCAGTCCTCGCCTTCTTTTTTTACTATGAGCCCACGCCCGTTGATGGTTCGTTCGGGTAGCATACCAAGGGGCAGATAATCTTCGGTAGCATCCAGCAGGTAAGTCTTTTCTCCTATGACAACATGTGCAACCACATAATTCAAACGGTCCAGAGTGACTGAATAGGGTGGTATCAGACCGTTATCCCGGGTGCTCAGTACCATCGGATTCGCATCTATTCCCAGCTTCCGGAGGAGTAATACCAGGTTTAAATTGATATCAGCTTCATTCCCGATTTTCTTGTTAAAGGGGTAACTGAGTCCTTTGCTTGAGATGTATAAAGACTCACTCTTGTCCCATTTAATCCTTTTTATGGCTCCGTACGCTTTTGCCATTCGTTCTTCAGGAACGGCTGTTGAATTTTTTATTTCTTTTTCAATGCCATTCAGTGAAAAGTTGATGGTGTTTAACTCTCCTCCAAAATCATCGTCCATACGCAGTGATTTAGCAACTGCTTCCCAACTGGTTGCATAATCTTTATATAAATAGCCCGGAACATGGATACTCGACAATTCAATATTGAAACGGGACAGGTAATTCTTATAATTATTGATATAGGGTTCTGTTTTAAAGGCTGGAACATCTTTGGATACCCATCTCTCGTTCGATGCCTCCGAAAGGGGGATATAACCCGTTGGATTTTTCCGGTATGAGAAGTTTATATTGTCTTCAATGATCAACTCACTCCACCGTACCGGTATGTCTTTCTGAAAGCTCCAGTATGAAGGCAGTCCCGAATAGTAAAACTCAATGTCAAGCACTGAGCCTGCTTTTACGTTTGGCATTGCCACCCTGGCATGATAAACGTTTTTGGTGACCCGCTCTATAAAAATGCCTTCTTTCGTAAGTTTCGTGATGACCGGCTTGCCGTTTTCCAGGTTTACGGTTTGACCTTTCACAGTTGTTTTCTCTGAGGCAGGTACTGAAAAGTTGCCTTGTTCTTTCCCTTCTTCCTTTAAAATCTTGATGCGCATTTGATGTACAAACTGAAATTGGTTGGAATCGAAATAACCGTAGTTGCACAATATCACTGCCGAAGCGGTCGAATCCTTTGGATATACTGTCATCTCCAGGTCCCCCTGATCTATCTTCCCGTATTTCATGGGTGCTTTTTGCGCCGGGCTGGAAACTGCTGATAGCAGGAGGTAACAGGTAAAGACTAGTTTTATGGTGATTCTTTTCATATTCATAAACGGATTAATTTGTGTTCTTTATGTTCTTGTTGTGATTTTTATAGATAGTTAGTTTGTTTTATGTTCATGATTGATACCTGATTATTGGCAGTTTCTAATTCCAAGGAATGATTAATTTATTTTAATGATGTGCAAATATAATAAAAACTATAATAATTAAGATAACTTTATTTAATTAAATTTCTAATTGTTGAAATCTCTTTTAAAATATAATTACAGCATACCGGGTGACAACCTCTTTTTTTGATATCACTTTTGATTAAATGATTCACTATCAATTAAAACCTGATTTTTAAATTAAAAACCTCAACTTGTTTTACAGGTTGAGGCTCACATTTAAGTAATGGAAAATAAATAATGTCCTGTTATTTTAAATAAAACTTATTCAACGCTCAGCTCTATCGCCCTCTCAAATACTCTTTTCCAATTTCTTTCTCCTTTAGGAGAAAGTCCCCGAAGGGGGATAGAAGTCTGGAGAGGGTAGGGGAAAAGGTCTGATTTCAAGAAGAATAAACAAAACATTGTATTGTTCCAACTACTTATATTCTTAGTTTTGATTTTGTTTTGTCCATTTATTTCCGATGCCGTATGACTTTTTGATAAATGATGGGATCTGTATTTCATACCTGTATGACCAGATATAAAGCCGGGTTATTTTCCATCACGACTGGAAGATCTTTTTAAATGGATAATTTTGTCGGCCTGATTATCAACATCTCCGATTGCTTCTTTACCAATTCATTGAAAAATGCCTTCAAATCAGGATATTCAGGCTGGTTAAATATCGCTTTGTTTATGGCTAACTTAAACAGGATCTGGATTACATTCCCATTTATGGACGACTGCATTTGAAAGCTTGCCGTGTTTCCTGGTAAATTCATTTTGATGTCTTTTGGCATTTGTTCCACTTCATACCCTTCGGGTATCTCCAGACGTAATACCTGAGTCTTCTCCGACGGAGTTACAAAGTCAACAGGATATTGCCTTAGTTCCAGTTTGAAAGGGTTTTCTGTTATTTTATCAAACAGGATTGTGTTGATGATTAGTTGATGATTCGTTTTTATAACCCGCTTCTTTAAAACGATTCCGAAATCTTCTTTTAATGGCTGTTGGATGCTGTCAATTCCTTTTAACTGGTAGTTCTCAATCGACAGTCCCAGGTTGCTGCTTTCAATAGATTTCAGGTATTCGTCCTGATTATTAAACGTTTTATACAGGTTGCGTTGTTTAAATGCAGCATAATCTGTACTGGTTCTGCTCCAGTCTCCTTTGATAACACCGTCAGGAGTGAGCTTCAGGTTCATGAGGGCAACTGTTTTATCCTTCTTTTGTGTCGATAAGTCAATCCATTCCTGGGTCGATTTCTTGATGACGAATCCTTGACCGTTAATTGCCCGTTCTGCCAGCATTCCTGCCGGTAGATTGTCTTCCGTGGCATCCAGCAGGAATGTCTTATCTCCTATGACAGCCTGAACTATTACATAATTCGTTTTCCACAGACTCACAAAGCCTGGAGTCAGCAGTCCGTTTCTACGGGTACTTATAAGAACAGGATAAGCCTCAATATCCAATTTGTGAAGTAAAATGATTAAATTGAGGTTGATGTCTGCCGCATTCCCTGTTTTTTTACTGTACACCTGATCCAGACCTATCACCGAAGGCCAGATGGTTTCATTCTTATCCCATTTTATTCTTTTTATCGCTTCATAGGCTTTTATCATTTGTTCTTCGGGTGTCAGGTTCAGGGCTTTTATCGCCTTTTCAGTACCATTCAGGAAGAAATTGAAATCACGTAGGAGCATCCCAAATTCATTATGTGTCCTTAGATATTCCGCTGTTCCATCCCAACTCGTGGTAAAGAAAAGGTGATATCCTACGATGTTGATCCCCGCAAGTTCGATATCAAAATGAGTCATGTAATTTTCTGCATTGTTTATCTTTGACTCCGATTTGAATGCAGGTACATTTTTTGCTACCCATCTGCCTTCAGTGGAGATGCTTAGTGGGTGGTAACCTACAAACTTCCTGATTAAAGAAATGTAAGGATTCGATTCCTGGTATTCACTCCAACGTACCGGAATCGTCTGCTGGAAGTCCCACCGGGTAGGATACCCTTCAAAGTAAAACTCAACATCCAGTACAGAACCAACCTTCACATTGGGCATGGCTACCCTGGCCCGATAGAATCCTTTTACAATCCGTTCGATAAAAATTGATTCTTTATTTAATTTGGTGATTACCGGTATTCCGTTCTCCAGGTTTACCGTCTGTCCTTTCACCACCGTTTTCTCTGCAGCAGGTACAAAAAAATCACCCCTGAATTTTCCTTCTTCTTTTAAAATCTTGATCCGTATTTGATGGACAAACTGAAACAGCTGAGGATCAAAATAACCATAATCGCACAATACAACAGCTGCTGCACTCGAATCCGGGGCATATACCTTCATTTCAAGGTCAGCCGGATCTACTTTCCCAAATTTCATGGGTGCTTTCTCCGCCTTGATAGAAGCCATGAATAAGAATATGCAAGCAGCAAGCAGTACTGTCTTTTCGAAAATGTTGTATCTCATAAAATATATCAATTTTGTTAAATGGTTTAATGTGCTACAATTAAATGTATTAGCTGATTGTGTGCTTATTTGAACCCGAAATAGTTTGCAAATGTAAGCAATAATTGTGATTTGAATAGAAATTAAGACTTAATAAATTAATTAATTTTGCACTTTCAGGTCTCCGGATCTGATTTTAATCCCCGCCAAACTTTGCAGGTCACTTCTCCCACACCCTTTCACACCCTTCAACACTGACCGCGCAATCACGAATTCAAAATTCAGTCTTTATTCAGTCATTATGTATTCATTGTTCAGATAGGGTTCAGATAGGGTTCAGATAGGGTAAGGAGGGATAAACCTCTCTGAACCCTCTCTGAACTCTTATTAAACCCTTATTAAAATGTCTTTGAACAGCGAAAGGATGATATTGAGATTCAGAATATGCTTCGGAGTGATAATGGATAAAAAATGAAATGTAATCGAGATTGGGCTTGATTCAGGGTAAGTATTGACTTCCATGCCACTTCAAATCCGACGGATGCAGGAGCACGAAGTTCAAAATTGAATAGAATGTCTTTGTGTAGAAAATGAAGTATTCATTCCTTATACCTGCTTTGTGGCACATTCCCGGATTTTACTCGGCTCAAAATGTATAATACACTCCAATTATTATTCATTTTGAATTGTGGTTTAAAAAGAAAATCCCCAACCTGATGTTTCAGATTGGGGATTTCGATAGGATGATCTGTTTTATTTCAATAATTCCTGTTCAGCTGTCCTTACTTTTTCAAAAGTAAACTGAGTGAGTACTTCGTCTTTGTAGGCGCAGATTTCATCGTTGCATAAATTTCCAATGCTGCCCTGATGGGTGTGATGCACCGTTTTGTTGGGTTTGAAATTCCCGGCTTCTATTTCCAGTCCGACCTGTTTGTAGGCATCCCGGAACGGGACCCCGGACAAGGTCAGGCGGTTGACTTCTTCCACGCTGAACAGATAGTCGTAACGTGAATCTTTCAGGATATCTGTATTGATTTCAACCTGGGCCATCATTAGGGTAGTCATTTCCAGGCAATCAGTCAGTTCGGCAAATGAAGGGATGAAGACTTCCTTGATGATTTGAAGATCGCGGAAATATCCGGAAGGCAAGTTGTTGGTGATCATCATGATTTGCTGAGGAAGTGATTGGATCTTGTTACATTTGGCACGGGTGAGTTCAAATACATCGGGATTTTTCTTATGGGGCATAATACTTGATCCTGTCGTAAATTCATCCGGCAAATGTATGAATCCGAAATTCTGTGAGGTGAACATACAGGCGTCAAAAGCGAGTTTTGCTACGGTAGCAGCCACGCTTGCCAGTGCATTTGCCACTGTTCGTTCCATTTTTCCGCGACCCATCTGGGCATACACCACATTATAATTCATGGAGTCAAATCCCAATAAATCGGTGGTCAATTGCCTGTTCAGGGGAAAAGAAGATCCGTAACCGGCAGCCGATCCCAGCGGATTGCGGTTGGTTATTTTCCACGCCGATAAAAGCAGTTGCAGGTCATCGGCCAGACTTTCGGCATAGGCTCCGAACCAAAGGCCAAAAGACGAAGGCATCGCCACCTGCAGGTGGGTGTATCCGGGAAGCAAAACGTCTTTGTAGCGGTTGCTTTGTGATATCAGGACGTCAAACAATTCAGTAACGGAGTTCACGATCTTTTCGATTTCGGCCCGGGTAAAAAGCTTCAGATCTAACAACACCTGGTCGTTGCGAGAACGTCCACTGTGTATCTTTTTGCCCATATCGCCTAATTTGGCTGTGAGTAGCATTTCAACCTGTGAATGTACATCTTCCACACCTTTCTCGATGCTGAAATTACCTGAGTCCGCAATTTGATAGATATTTTTCAATTCTTTCAATAAACTGTCCAGTTCATCGGCTTGCAATAATCCCACGGATTCCAACATCCGGATATGTGCCATGGAACCTAATACATCGTATTTTGCCAGAAAGACATCCATTTCACGATCTAAACCAATCGTAAACGCTTCAATTTTAGCATTTACCTGTGTGCTTTTTTCCCAAAGTTTTGTCATATTCATCTATGCTTTTAATGCAGTTACAGGAATCCTCTCCGGAATGGACGACCAGCCCTTGATGCTCCGGTACCAATGCCTTGTTTCCAGGTTTTCCACCGAAGTACAGCTTGTTATTTCGAAAGTGCTTTCGCCAACACGTCGGCAATGAGGTTGATACCTTCCTTGAGTTTCTTATCAATCATCATTTTAATCATGGTTGGCAGATCGGCTTTCAGGGTAAGCTTCATTTGGGTATCATTCTCAGCTCTCTGTACTAATTGAATCCAGACGTTGAGGCTCACTGGAGCTTTCTCTGACTGTAACTTGATAGTTTTAAATGGTTCACGTTCGATAATCCGAAAACCCATTTTGCCAAATCCTTCAACCACAAAGCTGCAGCTGTCTGTCTGGAATTCCAGGTCTTTCACTTTGTCGTTTAAAGAAGTGCTTCCCATGATTCCTTTCAGATTCGTAAGGTCGCTTAATATACCAAAAACCACTTCTTCGTTCGAAGAAATGGTTTTAATATCGCTTTCGTATGTAGTCATATTTATAATTTACAAGTTGAGCATTTCCGGTGATGCGGTGCTGTTTAACACCAATGAAGTAGAAACACCCCAAGGCCATTAAAGTTCAACCGGAATGGGCATGTCTGTTTATTCAGTTTTCCAGGTTGATGGGTTTTGGCGCCATTCCTGTAAGGCTTCAATATCGTCAACAGAAATATAATTTGTAGCCAGTGCTTCCGACAGAACTGCATCATACGAACACAGGGTGGTAAGTTTTACTTTGGCTTTCTTGAATTTGGCAGTTGCTACCGGGAAGCCGTAAGTGAAGATTGCGACCATTCCCAGCACTTCGGAGCCATCGTTGCGGATAGCTTCCACTGCTTTTAGGCTGCTTCCACCCGTAGAAATCAGATCTTCCACTACCACTACTTTTTGTTTTGGACGTAAATCACCTTCAATCATATTTTCCAGGCCATGATCTTTTGGAGTGGGACGCACGTAAACAAAAGGCAAGCCCAGTGCATCGGCTATCAAGGCGCCCTGAGCAATGGCTCCAGTAGCAACTCCGGCGATAACTTCCACATCCGGGTACATTTCAATGATTAAACGTGCCAGTTCTATTTTTATGTAACTGCGTAGTTGTGGATAGGAGAGAGTTTTGCGGTTATCACAATATATTGGGGAATTCCAGCCCGATGCCCATACAAATGGGTTGTTAGGTTGTAATTTGACAGCTTTAATCTTTAGTAGTTTCTCAGCTACACTTTTTTCTAATGATTTCATTTTGAGTTATATTAATTAACGTGAGTTCGATATAAGAAATATGAAAAATGGTTAGCATAATTCAAACATAATTATTATCTTTATAGTGTTGAAATACAAATATATAACTAATATTCATCACTATGCTAACCACTAACGAA
>Ga0302286_10002036_pt1 | contig 14336 bp, 5 predicted proteins | sample III_Fen_E2_3_FD_198765 | JGI IMG/M metagenome (GOLD analysis project Ga0302286, IMG submission 198765) | Peat permafrost microbial communities from Stordalen Mire near Abisko, Sweden - III_Fen_E2_3 | ecosystem: Environmental > Terrestrial > Soil > Wetlands > Permafrost | place: Sweden: Abisko...
TCTTTTCTTGTGTCGATGATTGTTTTTTCTAATACTCGTCTTCCATCCAGAAATTCAATGACTTCCAATATGTTTTCTACTCCATAAACATCTACATCATTTACTACCGCTGCTTCTCGAGCATTTCCTTTTGGCAATATCATGCCCTTAAAACCTTCTTTTCTTGCTTGAATGGCTATTGGCAAAGCCCCTTTCATCGGTTGAATCTTACCATCGAGCGATAGTTCTCCCATTATTATGAATTTCTCAAGCAAATCGTTTTGTATTTGTCCCGATGCACCAAGGATTCCCATTGCAATCGATAAATCGTAAGCCGATCCTTCCTTACGAATATCGGCCGGTGCTAAATTGATTACAATTTTTTTGCCTGGAAGATTATAGCCATTTATACGTAAAGCCGATTCAACTCTTTGTTGACTTTCCTTTACTGCACTATCGGGTAGTCCAACCATAAAGAAGTTGAGTCCAATCGAAACATCTACTTCAACGGTTATAATTGTTGCATTTATGCCAAAGACTGCACCTGCGTATGTTTTAATGTACATTGTAGAATAATTTTTCCTAAGTTGTTTAGGCAAAAATATTCAATAAAATGGAAATTACAAATTTGTTTCGATAAAATGAATTAACGAATGTATAATTTTTATATGAACTTCTTGTATCCTATCGGAATAACCTTCGTTTTGAACACATATACATATGTCGGAAAGCGATTTGAGAACACCACCTGAATTGCCCGATAATGAAATGACTTTCATTCCTTTTTGCTTTGCAATTTCTGCTGCAAGGCTTATGTTTTTTGAATTTCCACTTGTGCTGATTGCAAATAAAACATCACCCTCATTTCCTAATGCTTCCACATATCTCGAAAAAATATAATCGAAACCATAGTCGTTAGCTGTACAAGTTATATGCGACGGATCGGAAATTGTAATTGCAGGAAATGGATTGCGATTGTTTCTATAGCGACCCGTTAATTCTTCAGCAAAATGCATTGCATCGCACATTGAACCACCATTACCACACGAAATTATTTTTTTGCCATCTTTCAATGCTTCAACTAAAAGTAATCCTGCTTTTTCTAAAAGCAGAAAATTGTTGTCATCGTCGATAAAGCGTTGAAGTACCGATTTTGCTTGTTGAAATTCCTGCTTAATGAACGAATCAGACATAGTACATAGTAATAGGTGAAAAATGTTCCCAAAAGTATAAAAAAATACTTTGATGGTAAAGAAACAAAAACATTCAAATGCAGTTTTTGAAAAGTATTTTTTCTAACTTTGCCTTTCACTGTATATTATATCGAACTATGGACGCACTTATTGAGTTTCTGAAATTTACAATTCCTGGATTAATTGTTTTTGCTACCTCGTATTTTATGTTGAAAACATATTTTGAAAACGAAGAAAAAAAACGTCAAGCCGAATATCGTTCGGGAAATCATAAATTAATTACTCCTATTAAGTTACAAGCTTATGAGCGTTTGATTATGTTTTTGGAACGTATCAGCCTCGATTCTTTACTTATTCGTGTAATGGAACCATCAATGACTGTTGAACGTTTGCAATCGGCTCTTTTGTTGACTGTTCGTGCCGAATTTGAACATAATTTGTCGCAACAATTATATGTTTCGGTTAAAACATGGAATACCATTAAAACATCGAAAGAAAATGTTATTCGTCTTATTAATACTGTTGCATCAACCCTCGATCCTTCTGCTCCAGGTTTTGAACTTAGCAAAAGAATTCTCGATGCAATTATTGTTACCGAAAAGTCGCCAGTTCAAATTTCTATTGACTTATTGAAGCTTGAAGCGGAGCAGTTTATGTAATAGGAGTTCTAAAAATTCAATATTATTTTAAACTTAATTGGAATAATTACTCTTGTTATTGGTAATCAGTATTGGATTTTAGCATACGATAAACTTGTGTCGTTACATTTTTTTTTATTCTATTCACACTTTTTTAGTCTCGAAGTTTTAAAATACATTCGAACATAAAAAATCATCTTTCAACTAAAATTAATTTGTCTCACTATTATTTCTTTAGTCTCAACTAAAAATAGTTAATCGATATTTTTAAAATATAGTTGGATCATGCCTTTGTTTTGTTGCGTTAAGAAAATTGTAGACCCGTCTACATTATTCATGTCTTATCTTCCCAATTTTAGTTAAACCTTTTTTTTTTATGTTGACACTAAAATATTTTACTGTCAACATAAAATATTTAGATAAGACATCCCGTTATTATTTTGAGTTTAAAAATAACAGTAGTCATCTAAAAATATATAAGCATGAAATAAATCATACTATTTCCATTTAATGGAAAATGATTAACACAATTAATAGTTTACTAATCATTTTATAAAAGGAGGTACTTATGAAAACGTCATTTGTTGCTGTCTTGCACATAGGGTCATCGAAAGACTCTGCAAGCATTTATGTTTTAGGTGGTCGAATATTGACTGCCTTGTTAGCAAATCAAACTATTTTCCCTAAACCCGATCCCGAATTAGAAGCATTTAGCGATGAGTTAAAAGTGCTCGATTCCCTAATGAAAGCCCAAGACGGGAGCGATAGGTTAGTTCAAGCTTTGGCAAACCAATGTGAATTGGTTTATGCAAGTATCAAAAGTTTTTGCTTCTATGTGAATAAAGTTGCTAAAGGCGACAAAACCATTATCGGACTTTCGGGTTTCGATTGTAAACAAGAAGCTAGCGAACACCCAATTCCCGACAAAGCTATCATCAAACGAATTCAAGATGGAAGTACTGAACATAGTGCTAGAATTTTTGTGTATGTTTTGGATAGTGCCGATCGCTACAATGCCGAGATGACTACAACACCAAACAATCCCGATAGTTGGAAATTGGTTTTAAATGCAGTTTCGAGTAAAAAACTTGAAATTTCGGGACTTACTCGTGGTCAAGAAGTGTGGTTTCGAATTACGGCAGGCAACACTCATGGTTGGGGTACTCATGGCGATGCCGTAGCGTTTGTTCCTCAATAATTTTTTGACCTATAACTATTTACCCTCGTTTGGCTTTCAAAACTGAACGAGGTTTTTTTTTATGAGAATAAAAATGGAAAAACGAAGGAAACAGTTCACAATTTAACGTTGGAGGAGTATGAGTGAAATTTAACGTTGTATTTTTATTACCGTCTGCTTCACACAGTCTGTGAAGCAAACTGTAATGAAAAATCCATTCAAACAAATATACTATTTAAAATTTACTCCCCAATCCCCAGATAACACAGAATTTTTTAATGCAGTTAAGTATGTATTTATACATTAATTAGTAAAATTAGCGTTATTATATCTGTATCATCCCTGATCAAATCCCGAATTGCTGTATTAAATAGTTTAAATGATATCGATTTATTGATACTGTAAACTATTTCACAATCAATAAACACTTTATAATTATTTTTATTTACTTTTGCTAGATTATAGTGCAACCTTTATGGGGATTTTCCGGTCTAAGTTGTTCTGTATATTGAATGTTATTTGTTGTTGGATTATATAAAAGTTAATTATGAAAGCAGTTTCGACTAAACTAAGAGTTCTTTTAATCTTTGTTCTTACCTTTTTCTCTACCGTTTCTTTTTCGCAGATCGATAAAGAATTTTGGTTTTCTGTGCCGTATGTGAATAAAAATCATGGTATTGATATTCAATCTGTTCCTTCAATGTTAGAGACGAATATGGGAGGTGGAAAACCAATTTATTTACGTCTATCAACATTAAGTGCCCCAGCAACAGTAACGATTAATACTCCTGCAAATCAAAATGGTTTAGACACTGTTATTACTATTGCAGCAAACTCTTCGGCAACGATCGATTTAACTGCATATTCATCGCTTTTAGAAGTAAGTCAAACATATTCAACAATACTTAATGGACCTGAAAATAAAGGTATTCATATTCTATCTACTGCTTCAATTACTGCTTATTATGAAAATGCAACGATCCCTAATCCAGAAATATTTACATTAAAAGGTGTGAATGCATTAGGCAAGGAATTTTATACTCCTTTTCAAACAAGTTGGCCAAACGACCCTTTGCATAATTACCAAAAGAAAGAATATTTTACTAAAATTTATGCTCCTGATCATTGGAAAACTTTAAGTAAATGGTCTGTCCCCGATTCAGCTTTTTCAGCATTCGATATAGTTGCGACTGAAGATAGTACAGTTGTAACAATTACACCTAATACAAACGTTGTTGGTCATAAAAAAGGTGAAACATTTAATGTTGTGTTAAAAAAAGGTCAAACCTATTCAGTACGTCAATTAGATCAAGCTATTTCTTCTTTAGGTGATTTTGGACCATCAAAAAATGATAAAACTAAGAATGTATATAGAGCTGTTGGTACAGATAGAGAAGATAATAATCTATCAGGTTCTCATGTTGTTTCCAATAAACCAATTGCAATATCTGTAAAGGATGATTCTATTTTTCCAAACGATATTACTGAATCGGGCGATTGTGAAGATTATATTGGAGACCAAATTATTCCTGTTAATGTAATTGGGAAAGAATATTTTGTAATGAAAGGTTTTTTGGCTAAAAAAGGCGATAATGGTTCTGAATTAACCGATTATATTTATGTCGTTGGAGTTAAAGATGGCACTTCATTATATATTGATGAAGTGAAATATTCTGCAGGAATTAATATGGGACAAACGCTTAAATTTCCAGTAACGAGTAATATGCATATAACGTCTTCAGAAAATATTTATGTTTTTCATATTTCAGGGTACAATTGTGAGTTTGCTAGTGCTGTCTTACCTCCTATTAATAATTGTTCTGGTTCAAACGAAGTTGGATTTGTTAGAACATATGCCGATTGGAATCAAGAAAAAATGTTTATTAATGTTTTAGTTCGTAAAGGTAATAAATGGGAAAAAGCTTTTAAAAGTGATCCAGATAATAATACAATCGCAAATGTTATTAACAAAGCTAATTTTGTAGATCTTGTAAATTCTGACTGGAAGTATGCTCAAGTGTCATTTACAAATGCCGAAATGCCTAAAAAGGCATATAAATTATATAATGATTCTACCTATTTTCATATTGGATTAATTTATTCAACAGCATATGCTTGGGCGTATACATGGGATGATGCTTCGACAGATTCAACTCAAATTCCAAGTTTACAAGGAGCAAGTTATGGGTATTTTTCAAATTTTAGCAAGGTTTTACCAAAGGCCATAATTGGAAATAATAGTAAAAAAGTAATACAAGTACCTGTTGGTATTCCTGTTCAATTAATTGCCCAAGGTGGATATAAATATAATTGGTTAGGAGCTAAGTATAACGATGTTACATTAACTTATGATGGAATGCCAGCTCCTTATTATCTAAATAAAACGTCTGGCTATAATCCTATTTTCGATGGTACTGCTCCAGTTGGAAAATATAGGTATACTGCTGAAATCGTTCCTGCTTGCGATAATAAATATGTAGATACCGTTTTAATTGAAGTTATTCCTCCTATTGCTTTCAATGACGTAACCGATTCTATTTGCGAAGATGCTCCCGCTGGTTCAAAAATTGGTGTAGGGTACAATTTGAACAATCTTACTGATACAATTGTTGGAACTGTTGGGAAAAATGTTGGATATACAGTCAGTAAGTGGATCTCAATTAAACAAGCTGGGTTACAAAATATGGATGATGCTGAAGCAAATAAAAATCTAACATATTCAAACAATGTTCTTTGTACAGTTAAGCAAAGTATTGCAAATACTGTTACTTCTGGATTAAATACATCTGCAATTTGTAATTCGATAACTAATACTACTGCAAATAATCCTGTTTATTCATTTGATGCAAATTTACCAAGTCCTGTTACGTTGAGTTCAGGTCTTTCAATAAATATGCTTGCTAGGCCTGATATTTCAGCAGCAACAGGTTGGTTAACTGGTATTACACCAATAACCGTTACAATGACATTAACAAATGGTACTGATAATGTTGTTGCTACACAAACATTTACTAGTGCAAGCTGGTTAGGTAATTTATGGCAACAAATGGTGTTTGATTTTCCTGCCAATACTAATGGGGTAGAATATAATAAGTTAAAATTAACTTGGGGAACTGCTGGTGTATGGGCACCAATGACTTATTATTTTGATAATATTAACTGGTATATGCCAAAGCATTCCGTTACAATTTCTCCATCAACTAAATACACAGTTCACGATAATGATACCGTATTCGCCGTAATTACAAATCCTAGTTTACCTTATTTTAGTGATACAGCTCAAGTAATTATAGGTGTTCATGCAACAGGTAAAGCCTCAAAAAACATAACACTTCCTGCACAATGTGCCAATTCGGGTGCTGCATTAACCTGTGTTGACTTAACACAATATAAATATGCCGTAGGTGGTGCATTGGTGGCTCAAAAAGATTGGTATTTAGATGCAGCATTAACTCAAAAAATTGTACCTGCAACTTGTGTCGATGTTACTGGAAATACAACATTCTATTCTAAAATATTAGATAAATGCGGAAATCATGGTAGCGTAACGTTTAATGTTATTGCAATACCCGAGGTTCAAGATACAATTGTTACTCTTTGTTCTGATGCAAGTGGCACAGGAAATTCAGCATCAGGTGTGAAATTAGATTTATATAAAAAATCAATTCTTCCATTTGGTGGTCCAAGTCCAGAATGGTATTCTGATGCGGCATTAACACAACTTATAAATGGTGCTAATGGAATATCGGTAACCGACAAACAAATTTTTTATGCAAAAATATTTAATAATGTTCAGTGTTATTCAACGGCAAAATTACAATTTAACATTACTCCAGCTGCAAAAGTAACAATCAATAATGTAGATGTTTGTAAAAATGGAGGTAAAATAACCTTAACTGCAACACCAAGTAATGGTAAATTCTTTGTTGATGGAGTTGCAATAACAGGTTATGTGTTTGATCCTAAAACAAGCACACTTGGAAAGCATCAAATTTCATATGAAGTTGATGTTAATGGATGTAAAACCCTTGGATTAGCTACCTTAGAGGTATTATCAATTCCATCGGTAACAGTAATTGCACCCGATGAAGTAGTTGTTAATACTTCAGTTCAATTAGATTCAAAAGTTGTAAATGGAACAGCTCCTTATTCTTATGAATGGTGGCCAGCTGCTAATTTAACAACTTCAAATACTATTTCTAATCCTAAAACAGAAAACTTATTGTCTGATATGACATTCTGTTTAAATATTATAGATGCGAATAAATGTGCATCGCAAAAATGTAAAATAATAACAGTTAAGAATTCACCTTTAACTGTAGAAATATTGCCAATTGCTAATACTGTTTGTTTAGGAGATGTTATTAATTTAGAATCTTCAGTAACTGGAGGAACAGATCCATATCAAATTGCTTGGACTTCAACTCCTGCTGGATTTACAAGTGCATTACAAAATCCATCGTTTACACCTACTGTAACAGGTGATGTAACATTTACAATAACTGTAACCGATAATGATGGTACAATTCAATCAGCAACAAAAACAATTTCTGTTTTGTCGAAACCATCAATTACGTTCCCAACATTAACACCATCTGTTTGTCAGAATGGAAAATTAACACTTATTCCTACAATATCTGGTGACGATTCAAAAGCAACATATACTTGGACTGGTTCACCAGTTGTTTCACCTTCACCAACTTCGGGTAAGTCAATAACAATCGATGCATCTCAAGCAGCAGGACCTTATCCTGTAATATTTACTGTTCAAAATAGCACTGGTTGTAAAGATTCGAAAATTGTGACAACAACAATTAATGCAAATCCAACTGCTACTGTTGATGCTATTCCAGGTGCGTGTTTAGGTATTTCAAAACAATTGAACGCAATTCCAAAAGGTGGTAAATTGCCGTATACCCATTTATGGACTGGTAATTTTAGTGCTGGAGAATTGCTAAATCCAAGCGACGAAGATCCTATATTCAAATCAAATTCATTTGGAATTTATGCTTTGACATATAAAGTAACCGATGCAAATAAATGTTCAGCAACGGCTTCAATGACTTTTGAATTAAATGCATTGCCTGAACCTAATATTTTAGCAGCAGAAAAGGATAGTGTTTGTCAAAATTCAAATAGTTATTTATTATCGTCGGAAGTGAAAAATCCGAAATATGCTTTAAATACCTATATATATAGTTGGTCAAGCAAAGACATTGCAAATCCATTTGCTAGTTCTGTACAAAATCCTATTTTAGATATTTCTAAGCCTAAAACGTTCGATTTAAAACTGCAAGTAACCGATAAGAATGGTTGTTTTGCTTACGATAGTACTATTTTGTTTGTAAATCCTAAGCCAATAGCTCAAATTGTAGGTAATCTTTCTATATGCGAAGGTATTGATTTACCTTTAGCTTCTTTTGAAAAATCTACAAATTACTCGTACAGTTGGATTGGTGATGTAACACCCAAAACAGGTACTAATGTTATGTTTAATGCATCAACTCCTGGTTTATATACTGTTATTTTAGAAGTTAAAAACACCCTTACTGGTTGTGTTTCTGACTCAATTACAAAAATTAAAGTTAATCCACATCCAATAGTTGATTTAACAGATACATCTGTTTGTTTAAATACAACATTTACTCTAAAACCTAAATTTACTCCGCTAGGTACTACAAATTCTTATACTTGGACTATCGATACTCAGACTTTAAATAATTCTTCGGTATTAAATCCTAATTTCACAGCCGATACTCAAAAAGATTACAAACTTGGTCTATTAGTTAAAGAAGATGGATGTGAAGGTAGTGATTCAATGACAGTACATGTAATGCAAAATCCAATTGCTAATGCTGGTGATAGTATCCTTGCATTAAATTCTATTCCATTTAATCTTAATGGATCAGCTACATCTGGAACCTCACCATATAAATACTTATGGTCACCAGCGTCATTAATCACATCATCGACAAGCGATCAAAAACCTACAGCACTACTCGAAAAATATCAAGATTTCTATTTAACCGTTACCGATATTAATGGTTGTCATTCGATAGATACTGTATTTGTAAATGTAACCAACGATAAACCTGAAGTTATCATTGATGCAAAACATGTTTGTGATCCTCAAATAATTACCTTATCTGCTCATCCTAAAGGTGGTTTAGGAACAGGTTATACTTACAAATGGTACAAATTACCCGACTTAACAACTGAACTAGGTACATCTGTTGATTTAACGGTTAATGTTAGTGATCCAGAAACTATCTTTAGAGTTGAAATGACAAATTCACCATATGCAATGGTGTTTGATACAGCAAAAGTATATGTTCATACTTCTCCTACAGCTAATATTTTCCCAAGCGATGCAAACGTTTGTTTGGGACAAACATTACAATTGCAAGCCGATAATGCAGCACTAACGTATGTTTGGCACGATGGAACTCCTTTAACAACTGCTGGAAGTTCATATTTATTTACGAATTCTGCATCGTCGGGTATTTCAAATCTGATTTTGGATATAAGTGATAAATATTGTATTTCACATAAAACAATTCCTGTTACCGTAAATGCATTACCAAACGTAAGCATAGCACCTCAAGGAGAATCAATTTGTTCTGGTAATACACTTTTATTAACTGCAACAGCTCTACCTTCAACTGCAACATATACGTATGCTTGGTTCGAAGATCCAAGTTCAATAGTTAAAGGTAATTCCAATACCTATTTATTTACAAGCGATAAATCGGGGCCATATACTATGAAAGTTGAAGTGACTGATGCTTCTACTAATTGTAAAGCTTCTGCTTTAGATCCTATTTCTGTAAATAAACTACCCGATTATTCTTTACCTAAAGACTTGTCTGCTTGTACTGGTCAACCATTAGTACTTGATGTCAATCCATTAAATGCACCAGTAAATTTAACGGTTACTTGGTCGGGAATCGATACTCAATTCTTAGTTGATAAAACAGATCAAACGGCACCGATTTTCAAAGCAGATATTCCTGGTGACTTTACTATTACATATAAAGTAGATGATGGAACAGGTTGTCCTCGTACCGAATCGGTTGCAATTACAGTTTTCCCAGCTCCCAAAATTTCAACACCCGATACTTTAATTGTATGTCAAGATCAGAAGCTTGATATTGAAGCAACTGTTTTGGGTGATAATCCATCAATACATTGGGATGGATTTGTAACGCTTGATAAAAAAAATCCTTTATTAGTTCATTTTAATGCTTATACTTTACCTAAGACTTATTCCGTAATTGCTACTGCTTCATTAAATGAATATTGTATTTCAAATTCAAAAACGACAGTAATTGTTTTACCAAAACCAAAGTCAAACCCAGGTTATTATGCTGATGTACCACAAGGAGCACAAGTTGATTTAGTTGGGTCTGCTGAATATGGTTATGGAAAAGCACCTTATTCTGGAAAATGGACACCTTCTGAGAATATTGCTGCAGTAGTAAGTGGAACTTCGGGATTTGAGGCACAAACTGCACATTTAATAAGCAAATCATATACTATGTGGTTAATTGTGACAGATGCAAATGGCTGTATTGATTCAAATTGGACTACAATTAAGGTTACGAATGGAATCGAACCATTTATACCTGAAGATCATGATCCTAAAAATCCTTACGATCCTAATACACCTTTAGGTCCTAACGATGATCCAAATCATAAATTAAACTATAATGGTGTTGATGATGTTTGTGCTGGACAAAGTATAACACTTTATACTCAATTTAAAACTCCAGGATCGGGTAGTTATTCTTATGAATGGACTGCAGATAATTCACCTAATGTTTTAAGTACAAAGGCAAATTTTACTGTTCAACCAGAAACTAATTCACCTTTAGGTAAAATTGTTTATAAATTAACGGTTATCGATAATAAATATCCAACAATTAAAATTGAACCTGTCACTTTCATCGTATATATTCACTCAAATCCTATTGCAACAATTGACGTTTTACCAGCTACCGACTTATTTGTTTTACAGCAGATAAAAGTGACTGGTGTACCTCAAAATAGTATTGGTGGATCAGCTAAGTTTGTTCGTCATTTATGGACAGGAGATTCGCTTTATTTAGTAGACCCCAAAGTTCAAAGTACTATATTTAAAACGATACAACCAGGTGATTACTCGTTGAATTATACTGTAATCGATAATTATGGATGTACTGCCACAGCCACTAAATTATTAAAAATAAATCCATATCAAGAAATAGTTTTTGATACTGTAAGTATTGAATGTGAAGGTCAAACTCAGTCATATGAGATAGGAAATGTCGATAATGGTGACTTGTATCAATGGACAGTTAGTGATCCTTCAATTAAAATAATAAGTAAAAATCCAAATGTAAGTCAAACAAAAGTTCATATTATTTGGAGCAAACCAGGAGTTTACAAAGTTAAAGTTCAGGATATAACACAAGCTATTCCTAAAACTGCTAAAGAATTTACAGTAACTGTTTATCCTGCAATTCATCTTAAAGAAGCTATTTCAGGACCAAAAGATGTTTGTGAATATGAAAGAGCAAAATATAGTTTAGATACGAGCATTGTTAAGTCTGCTTTCATTCTATGGAATGTTGAATCGGGTATGGATAAAATTGTTGGTTCAGCAACGAATTCAACAGTAAATATTCAATGGGCTCAAGCTGGTCATGAAGTTATAAAAGTAATTGCTAAAAATAGAGCTTGTGAAGATCAAATTACTTATCCAGTAACCGTTCACAAAATACCAACGGCTAATTTCTATGTTCGCCCTGTTGATAGTTTAATTGACAAAAATATGTATGTCGATAAATTAAACGATTTCGATAATAAATCGTACCTCGACAATATTCAACAAATTGATGATAAAAATCTTCAATATTATTGGGATTTTGTTGGTGATGGTGTTTTTGTAGAAGAATCATTTGAACCAAAATACAGTTACGATGTTGCAGGTACTTTTTATCCAACGTTAATTGCTGTTGATCCAATTTGGGGTTGCCGTGATTCAAGTACTGATACCGTTATCATTAAAATAAATCCTAAATGTGGAATTAAATATCCTAATGCATTTACACCCGAAGCTAAGGTTGATAATAATTTTACCTATGGCTATAGCGAAGGAATTGTTGACAAAGATTATAGTTTAAGAATCTTCAACCGATGGGGACAATTACTATGGGAAACAACAAATCGTTTCGAAAAATGGGATGGTACGTACAGAGGTGCATTATGTAAACAAGACGTATATGTATACCATAGTACTGCAACTTGCGAAAATGGTCAAGTCTTGAAGATTAATGGAGATGTAACTCTTATTAAGTAATAGTCTTATTCTACAATAAAATTATAAAAGGAGCAGCCTTAATTTGGTTGCTCCTTTTTTGTCTAAAATTATGAGGTATTAATTCTTATTGATACCACTTTTATCTATTAATCTATATTTACAGAATTGTGTTAATCAATTACAATTAAACATAATTCATTACTTTTTAAATAAGTTTTATATTTTTACAAAAAAAATAATAGATGCAATTACAACAAAGAATAGATGCTTTTGTTCAATTAGGGATAAGAATTAAATCAATAATTGAACTTCCTTTAGACGAAGAGTCCGGGTTTGGTAAAATAGCATATTCTGCCGAATGTAAAAATCCATGGTTTCCAAACGAAAGTATAAAAAAAGCATTACTAGGAATCTCGCACATGTTACAAAAGAATGATATTGAATTTTGGGTTCAATCATATCCTTTTTTACATAGAGAAATAAATCCCAAAACAGTTGCAGTAATTATGGCTGGTAATATTCCAATGGTTGGATTTCACGATGCAATGACTGTTTTACTGTCCGGGAATAAGTTAATTGCAAAATTATCGTCGAAAGATGATGTACTAATGACATGGTTACTTAATCAACTTTGTGAACTTGAACCCGCTTTTACCAATTATATAATTCTTGAACGAGAGATTTTAAAGCATTTTGATGCCGTTATTGCGACAGGAAGTGATAATTCGGCACGATATTTTGACTTCTATTTTAAAAAATACCCTTCGATAATAAGAAAAAATAGAGTGTCGGTTTCTGTCTTAACAGGCAATGAAACAAAGGTTGAAATTGACGGTTTAAGTGATGATGTTTTTAGCTATTTTGGCTTGGGTTGTAGAAATGTTTCAAAATTATTTATTCCTGAAGATTTTGATATTGTGCATTTTATATCTCAAATAGACTCTAATAATCAAGTGCAATATCACAATAAATTTTTCAATAATTATGAGTACAATAAATCCATATATTTACTCAACCAAGACAAGCATTTTGACAATGGATTTTTCCTTTTAAAAGAAGATGAAAATTTATTTTCACCTATAGCTGTTGTATTTTACGAAAAATATAAAGAAATTCGCAACCTTGATGACTGGTTTGAACGTAACAAGCACAATTTACAATGTGTAGTGTCGAATTCCGATCAATTAAAATGTAATACAATAAGTTATGGACAAACTCAAATGCCAAACATTTGGGATTTTGCCGATAATGTAGATACAATGTCATTTTTAGAAACTTTAATCTGATGTTATGATTTATAAATTCAGGGTTTTTTCTGATATCAACGAAAAATTTTTGAGATGCATCGAAATCGATGAAGAAGATACGTTTTTAAGCTTGCACGATGCGGTGCGATCTAGCGTAGGCTTTACTAAAATGGAAATGTCTTCATTTTATTTGTCAAATGATTTATGGGATAGACTAACCCAAATTACTTTGATGGATGTTCAAGATGGTGAAGCAGATGATATTTTTACCATGGAGCAAACTTCGCTCAACGAGTTTTTAACCGAAGAAGGTGAAAATTTAGTATATGTTTATGATTTTATTTCAGACCGAGTATTTTATCTTGTTCTATCTGAAATTAAAAACAGAAATGTATCATTAAAATATCCACTTTGTTCTCAAACTATTGGTGATGCACCAGTTGAGACAATTGGAGAAAAACGAATTCTTAAAGGTGTGGTTGCTGGAAAAGTAATTACAAATGTTAAGAAAACAACTTCTTTAGCAAGTCAAAAAACTTTGAAATCAGGTGATAAAATAGTTAAAGATGCTAAAAATGATATAGCTTCTAAGTCGAAAAAAATCGATGCTTCAAAATCGGCTAAATTAGCTAAAGATGATGGAAAGTCGCTTGTTAAAGGAAAGGCTATTGATAAATCAAAATCTAAGTTAGTCGATGATAAAAAAGCTTCGAAAGTAATTGCTAGCGCTAAAAATGTTACTAAAGCAAAAAAAGGCAAGCCTTCTGAAGATGACGAATTAGACGTAGAAGATGATGTTTT
>Ga0302286_10002037_pt1 | contig 14335 bp, 16 predicted proteins | sample III_Fen_E2_3_FD_198765 | JGI IMG/M metagenome (GOLD analysis project Ga0302286, IMG submission 198765) | Peat permafrost microbial communities from Stordalen Mire near Abisko, Sweden - III_Fen_E2_3 | ecosystem: Environmental > Terrestrial > Soil > Wetlands > Permafrost | place: Sweden: Abisko...
ATGGAAGAAGCAGTGAAAGTAATTGACCCACGTAAAGAATAGGAGAAATATAGTATGCCATTATTTGAAAGTTATGACAGAAGGATCAACCAGATCAATAAGTTTTTAAATGCAAACGGCATTTCTTCTATTGAAGAAGCCAGAAAAATATGCGACGACAAAGGCGTAGATGTTTACAATATCGTTAAAGATATTCAACCTATTGCATTCGAAAATGCCATGTGGTCTTACATCGTAGGTGCTGCAGTTGCAATCAAAAGAGGACAAACCAATGCTGCTGAAATTGCTGCTACTCTGGGCGAAGGTTTACAGTCATTCTGTATCCCCGGTTCTGTAGCCGACGACCGCAAAGTAGGTATTGGTCACGGTAATCTGGCAGCTATGTTGCTTCGCGAAGAAACCAAATGTTTCGCGTTCTTAGCTGGTCACGAATCATTCGCTGCTGCTGAAGGTGCTATTGGTATTGCTAAATCAGCAAACCGCGTTCGTACAGAACCGTTGCGCGTTATCCTGAATGGTTTGGGTAAAGATGCTGCTAAAATCATCGCCCGTATCAACGGATTTACTTACGTTGAAACTGATTTCGATTACTTCACCGGAGAATTGAAAGAAGTACAACGTACGTCTTACTCTAAAGGCGACCGCGCTAAAGTAAACTGCTACGGAGCTAACGATGTTCGCGAAGGTGTTGCGATCTTCCACAGCGAAGGTGTTGACGTATCAATCACTGGTAACTCAACCAACCCAACACGTTTCCAACACCCTGTTGCAGGTACTTACAAAAAAGAATGTATCGAACAAGGTAAGAAATACTTCTCAGTAGCATCTGGTGGTGGTACTGGCCGTACATTGCATCCTGACAACATGGCTGCTGGTCCTGCTTCTTATGGTATGACCGATACCATGGGACGTATGCACTCTGACGCTCAGTTCGCCGGTTCTTCTTCAGTTCCTGCTCACGTAGAAATGATGGGATTAATCGGAATGGGTAACAACCCAATGGTTGGTGCTTCTGTTGCTGTTGCTGTTGCTGTTTCGCAAGCTTAATTCTGATTTTTAAAGATAGTTCAGACCTGACAGGTTTTCAAAAACCTGTCAGGTCTTTTTGTTTTGAAATAGATCCTCAATAAGGTAAATAATCTATTTCGCATTAATTGTTTTAAGGATATTTTCATATATATTTTTGTCAATAACAGGAATCAAACCTTCAGAACTTAATGATTCTTTTAGCTTTTGCCTATCTATCAGAGAACTCTTTTTATTAAAATCCATTGTCTCATATTCTTTGTATGATTTTAGATTTGATATCCTGTTATATATGTTGCCTAAGATATTATATACAACATCATTGACCTTCAAAAAACTAGCTACACCTAAATCCCTCATTTTTAAGTCCTCTACAGACATTAACTCATTTGCAAAATAATTTGATTTATTAATCATTTCAGAAGCATCTTCCAAGAACTCAACTATAATTTTATTATTTGACATTAATCCATATTTTTTTATGTAAATATCACTTAATCGAGAAATCGGGAATATAGTTGAGTCCTTTAGTGCTTTAATATTATTTGACTCAAAATCATTGAGAAGGATAAAAAGGTTGGCTTTAACTTCTTTTTGAAAATGAATAAAGATATTTTCTCGTTCACGTTCAACTGTCTGTCTCTGTTCTTCCAAGGTTTTTACTGCACTATCAACAACTGAGCGCTTGATTGAATCACTTTTTAAACCATTTTCTATTGTCAAGCTATCTAGATGCGCTAATCTAATGCTATCTTTTGTGTTTTTTTCTTTTAAATGCTCTATTACGTCGTAAGATGATTTTAATAACAAATCATTTTTTGCTTTAGCTTCTTTATACTGCTTATCATTATCAATAATATTCCGATATGAAATATATCCATTACCAATACTCGCGAATAAAGAAATGAGAATTAAAATCCATCCATACACAGATAGATTAAAAAACTTCTTATAACCAATATCTTTTCGTTTATTCTCTCGGATTTTTAATTGCCCTTCAAATAATATCGTTAGTATTATAGCAAGTGCTGATAATGAAGAGAGTAAGATACTAAAACGTTCCATTTTTATTATTAATTAGCAACTAATTTTTATTAATAAGTTACTACATATTTAATGATAAAATTAATTCGTAAATATTAAAAATCATTAACAGACGAAACAATTCTTTAGGGGCATTAAGAAAAAGAATTTCAAACAGATCAAGCTTTGCCCGTGGTGACCAGATTATTCTGTACTTAACCATTCGTCAATCTCTGTTTTCACCTGTTCGTCCGTATAGTAATTTCCTTGAGCAAGCTGATCGAGTCCTTCTTTTACTTTCGCTTTTTGCCCAACTGAAGTAGAATAAATGTTCGAATTTGACTGATCAATTACCCTTATCAAATCGAACAATTGACGTTCATCTGAAACCATCAAAATTTTGGAATAAAGAATTGCTTGTAATTCTTTCGGAATCATTTTTCCGGTCAAATAATCAGCTTTACTTTCGGCAAGTATATTCTTCTCAAACCTGGAAAGTTGGTATGCTTTCTGTTCTTCCTCTTTGCATAACAACCGACTTAGAGTATTAAGCAATTCAATATCGTTAATGCACCTAATCTTCTGTATTATACACTTTTGAAGTTCCTTCGTACTCATCTTCTTTTTTTACCAAATATACAAATAATGCCTGTTGAGTTCAATGGTGAATTACAAATAGATAATCAGGCCTATTTTTGTTTGCCCATTCTCCGGAATTATTCAATCTTTGCTTATTCATTATTCAAATCTATGATCTCAAAGAATGATACTATTTCCAAAGCTCAAGCCTGTTTTGATGAAGGCTACGCCTGCTCGCAGTCGGTACTACTGGCTTTTGCCGACCAATTTGATTTGGATGAACGGACAGCAAAGCTTATTTCTTCTACCTTTGGTGGAGGAATGGGACGACTTCGAAAAACCTGCGGTGCTGTTACCGGAGGCTTTATGGTACTGGGAATGGCTTATGGAAATGAAAATCCCAAAGATATGGACACGAAATTGTTTGCTTACCGAAAAGTAAGGGAACTGCACCATCAGTTTGAGGATATTCATGGAACAACAAACTGTAAAGAGTTGCTTCAAAAGCACGCAACTCAAGCTCAGGTTGAAGAGCGAAAACATCACAGCATCATTTGCCGGCAGCTGGTCAGCGAAGTTACCGGTTTGGTTTACGATATGCTCGAACAAAAAAACGATCAATAAATGGAATTCTTAAACTCAATCGACACCGAGCTGTTTCTGTGGATCAACGGAATGCACAATGCTTTTTTCGACTCCATTATGTATTGGATGAGCCATAAACTGTTCTGGATCCCAATGTATTTGTTAATCATTTATCTGTTGATTAAACGCTACAAAATGCGGGGCATTTTGATGGTTCTGTTCATTGTCTTAGTCATTGTCTTATGCGACCAGACAGCCTCTCACTTGCTTAAAAATTGGGTCGGCAGGTTACGCCCATCCCATGAACCAAGTCTGGCCGGACTGGTTCATCTTAGCAAAGCCGGTCCCGGAGGTTTGTATGGTTTTGCGTCGTCACATGCAGCCAACTGCTTTGGGCTGACAGCATTTTTATGCTTTGTCCTCGACCGCAAATTTAAACTTCTTAAATACTGGATGATTCTTTGGGCCATATTAGTATCCTACAGCCGGATTTATAACGGTGTTCACTATCCCGGCGATGTTCTGGCAGGTTCATTGATTGGCATTGCATACGGCTATTTAATAGCCAAAGCTTATTTCAAAAGCGATGCTTACCTTTTAAAACAAGAACAAAAAAAACAGTAAAATGCAGCAAACAATCAAGGTTATCGGTTTTGATGCCGATGATACCCTTTGGATAACCGAACCGTATTTTCAGGAGGTAGAAAAACAGTTCTGCCGGATTTTAAGTCCTTATCTGAATGAAAAAGAAACCTCTGTAGAATTTTTCAAAACCGAAATGGATAACCTCGAAATTTATGGTTTCGGAGCAAAGGGTTTTATACTGGCAATGGTAGAAACAGCCATACGAATTACAAACGGGCAAATAAAACCGAATGAAATTGCACAAATAATCGATACCGGGAAATCGTTGCTAACCATGCCCATTGAGCTTCTCGACGACGTTGAAAACGTTCTGAAACAATTAAAAGGTAAATACAAGTTAATTCTGGCGACCAAAGGCGATTTACTCGATCAGGAACGAAAACTTCAAAAATCGGGGCTGATTGGCTACTTCCATCACATCGAGATCATGAGCGACAAGCACGAGGATAATTACCGGAAGCTACTCTCCCATCTTGACATTGAACCCCGACAGTTTTTAATGGTTGGAAACTCAATAAAATCAGACATTATTCCGGTGGTAAATATTGGGGGAAAGGCAATCCACATTCCTTTTGAGGTTACCTGGCAACACGAAAAAAATCACGAAACACCAGAATCGGGTTCTTATCTAACGGTTAATTCTATTTCTCAAATACTGGAATTGCTCTAATTCTCCTTTTGAGGAACTTTATACAATTTATCGAGATTATAACCACGTTTTCTAGCTTTCTCCAACAACCGGTCGTAAGTTGCCGGATCCATTTGTGGCGTACGACTCAGAATCCAGAAATACTTGGGCGACTTACTGCCAATCATTGCATATTGATAATTCTCGTCCAATTCAAGCACATAATAATCGGCATAAAAGAACCAGAAAAATGACACTTTTAGTTTTCCCGACTGAAGACTGTCCGGAATCTTAGCTTTGCCCACAATACTTGATTTTTCTCCATCGAGCATATACTTATAACCTTGGTTCAGCACTTCGATTTTGCCATCCGGACGAAGACTGTAGGTTGCGGTTACACCTACCAGATCTTTCTCGAAGGAATGAGGAAAACGGGCAATCTCGTACCAGGTTCCTAAATAACGGTTCAGATCAAGTTCTTTAACGGTAGTTTTATCAATCATCAGACTTTTTGTTTGGGTACAATTAAAAACAATCAACACGCAACATGCAAACAAGCAAAAACTTTTCATAGCAGTTCAGTGCTAAATGAGAAACTCAAATTTACTTAATAAAAACGGAAACATTATTTTAAATCGAAAGTTCAGGATATTGGCTATTAATTTTTTGAATAATCTATATTTGTTCTACCAATAAACAAAAAAAATCAACATCCATGGAGTCTCAGACAATTGTAAAAATTCAGAACCTTCAGAAAAAGTACGGACAAAAGCAGGTACTTCACGGCATTGATCTGGAAATTAAGTCAGGTCAGATCATTGGCTATATTGGTCCTAATGGTGCCGGCAAATCGACTACGGTTAAGATTCTATGCGGATTAATCAGTGAATTTCAGGGTAACATTACCATTTTTGACAAAGACTTACGCACTCAGGCTATTGAGATCAAGAAACAAGTTGGATATATTCCCGAAAATGCTGTTTTATACGAATCGCTTACGCCCATGGAATTTATGGAGTTTATCGGTGAAATGCGTGGTTTGGGAATAGAACAAACCCGGGACAAAGCGGAAAAACTGATGGATATTTTCGAGATGAAACCCAATCTGAATCAACGGATTTCGACCTTTTCGAAAGGAATGCGACAAAAAGTAATGATTTGTTCTGCCTTGCTGCACAATCCGGATCTGATCTTCATGGACGAACCACTTTCCGGATTGGATGCCAATTCGGTAATCATGGTAAAGGAAATGCTGGTACATCTGGCCCGCGAAGGAAAAACCGTTTTCTACAGTTCACACATCATGGATGTGGTTGAGAAGATTTCGGATCGGATTATTTTAATCGATCAGGGAAAAGTAATTGCTGACGGATCATTCGTAGAACTAAATAAACTGGCGAACGACGAAAATCTGGAAAAGATGTTTACCCGATTGACCGGGAACACCAACCACGGTGAAAAAGCAGAAGCATTCATCAACGCATTTGAAAAATAGCCACCATGATCCGTTTCTTATTAGCACTTTTCATACCCTTCCGCGGATTCATTGAACACATGGGCGCGGACTACAATCAGTTTATCAGGATTTTACGTTTAAAGCTTACGATAGACGACCGGCGCATCAAAGGCTTAGGCAAAAATCAACAAAAGGCAACTCAGAATATGCTGCTCAAACAATCATTTACACAGATATTTCTGGGCATTTTCTTTTCTACGTTTCTGATGTTGATTAAATCAGCCTTTACATTTTACTTCTTCGCTCACATGTTTGTCATGATCATGATGGCCATGATGATTATTTCAGAATTTACCACCATTTTATTTGACACCAGTGATAACGTTATTATTCAGCCCCTGCCAATAAAAGGTAATACGCAGAGCCTTGCCCGAAATGCTCATGTTTTTGTGTATCTCACGCTAATCGCCTTTAATATTTCTGTAATTTCCATCATTACAGCCATCGTTAAGTTTGGATTTCTTTCCGGCTTGATTTTCATGTTTACCATTCTGGCAAATGTCTTATTCACATTGTTTCTTGCCAACACACTGTACCTTGTCATCATGCGACTGGCCAGTGGTGAACATCTAAAGAATGTACTGATGTATTTTCAGATTGTCATTGCGATCATTTTTATGGCAGCCTACCAATTTGGGGTAAACATGGTTGACCGAAGTAAAATTCAGGACATGATTCTTCCGGTTCATTGGTACACCTATCTGGTTCCTCCCGCATTCTTTTCAGGACTGACCGAAGCTTTTTCGAGTATGATTTTTGATATTCAGCACCTTATTTTCATTGCTGAAGGATTAATTCTGCCTATAATAGCGATTTATGTTACCGGGAAATACCTTACGCCAGTTTTCAATCGGAAATTGATGGATCTGGAACAAGGTGACCGCGTATCAAAAGTTAAAAACATCCAAAACAAACGAAACTACTGGTTTCGGTTCACTTCAAAATTCTTTGTTCGGAACGCTGAAGAACGCTCAGCCTACCAGATGATGTGGCGCATGACCGGTCGTGAAAGACTTTTTAAACAATCGTTTTTCCCTTCCATTGGATACATAATAATCATGATCATTGTGCCGTTCTTTAAAAAGTCTTTTGATCTCGATGAATTAGTACAAGGCGATATGTATCTGCTCATTTTGTACGCATTTCTTATCGTCGCAGCAACCCTATCCGGATCGATGCTAATAGGTAATAACCAACATGCCGTCTGGATTTTCAGAACTCTACCTGTCCAATCACCTGCGGTTTATTTTAAAGGCTTTATAAAAGCAGCTTTTATCCGCTTTTTCGTTCCAATCTATGGTTTTTTAGGAATTATACTCTGTTGTCTATGGGGAATCAGAATCTTACCCGACATACTGATTGCACTGATGTCTATATACCTGATTACCCTATTATTTTATTACAATAACCGTCCGACATTTCCGTTTGCATCCGAAAAAATTGCAACACAAGGAGGTTCTTCAGCGATTAAATTCTTTATGATTATGGCTATTGCTGTAGCTATCGGATTCCTGCATAAAATTCTGATTCATTGGTTCACCATGGCAAACCTATTACTTATTCCAGTGTATATCCTGACAATTTTCTGGGTAAATAAGAAATATGTGTTTAAGAAGATTACCTGGGATCAGGTCGATAAAGAAAACAACTATTCATAGGAATGGAAACAAAACGGATTTCAGGGAATCAACTCATTCGCATGATCTTCATTGGATTTCTGCTGATAATTTTTGTGCTGATTCCGCGTGAAGTAGTATTTGATAAAACGCATATTGTTTGCATTCACTACTATCTATTGGGATTTCAGTGTCCGCTATGTGGAATGACGCGGGCCGTTTATGAATTTATACATTTCCATTTCCAATCAGCAATCAACTACAATCCGGTTGTCATCATGCTCCCACTCTATTTTGCATTCGATATTGGAACAGCTTTTCTACATCAAAAATGGTTAAAAACAACAAAAAAGCTGGTTCTGATTTCTATTTTTGCAGGATTTTTAGTGCTTTACCTATTACGTCTGGCACAATACTTTGGCGGCAATTAAATCTTTCCGAGGGTCTTTATCTCCATATATTTATTAATAAGCTTAGCCGAAAGATCTTCAGGTTTGGTTAAAATCGACAATACGCCATGTTTTTTAAGTTCCCGAACGATCAATTTCTTTTCGTAAACAAACTTCTCAGCAATCGTTTTTACATAAACTTCTTCCAGAGTATTGGCCGATTCCCGGGCAAAAGCTTTCACTTCCGAATTCTCAAAAATTACGACCAGTAAAAGATGATTTTTGGCCATATGCTTTAAATAGTTTAACAGACGATGAAGCGAAGTTATGGTTTCGAAATTCGAATACAGAATTATCAGGCTGCGATGAGAAATATTTCGACGAATAAAAGCAGTCAAATAGGCATAATCAGATTCCTGATGTTCGGTTTTCTGATTGTACAGAAGTTCCAATATTTTGGCAACAGTCTTATTGCCCCGATCTGCAGGTAAAAAGGTATCAACCTTTAGGTTAAAGGTGATTAATCCGGCTTTGTCATATTTAATTAATGCAGTATTCGAAAGAATCAATGAACTATTGATTGCATAATCAAGTAAACTCATTCCTTCGAAAGGCATTTGCATTAAACGCCCTTTATCAATAATACTGTAAATCTGCTGCGAACGTTCTTCCTGATATTGATTAACCATCAACTTTGACCTGCGTGCTGTGGCATTCCAATTGATCGTGCGGTAATTATCGCCTACCACATAATCTTTGATCTGATCGAATTCTGAAAAAGAACCAGCCCGTCGAATTCGCTTAATACCAGCCTCGGTCAATTGATTCGAAACAGCCAGAAACTCATATTTGCGCATTTGCAAAAAAGAAGGATAAACTGAAACAATAGATGCTGACTCTCCAAATTTAAGCCTTCGACTCCAAAAGCCTATTGGTGTGGATACATACACATTGGTATATCCAAATTCATATTCGCCACGTTCCTTAGGAACTAAAACATACTGGATAATCTGCTCTTCATGTGGTTTTAACACCATTTTAACCGTAAAATCGCGCAATTGAAATTGTACAGGAACCTCATCAATTACTTCAATACAGAGTTTTAACAAATGGTTGTTGGTAAGGTAAATTTCAACCCTGTTTTCGTCACCATTCGAAAATTTTTCAGGCATTACACGGCGAAGCAAAATCAACGGACGATTGGAGAAAAACAACAGGATTGCATCGAAGATTAAGAACAAAACAAACAACAACAATAAGATTTTAGCAAGTAAAAACAATAAATCAAAGAATTGCCCAAAAATGAACAACAAAATGATCAAACTACTTGCAGCATACAAGCGAAAACAGGTATATATTTCTTTTACAAATTTCACTATTGCTGAATTATCGTGGTATCGGAACTGAATTTATAATATCCGTAATAATTTGAAATTCTGAAATTCCTTCCATTTCTTTTTCCGGAGTCAGATAAATGCGGTGAATCAAAACAGGAACCAATACCGCTTTGATGTCTTCCGGAATAACAAAATCTCGTCCTTGAATAGCAGCAAAAGCTTTACCAGCCTTTAGAATATTGACCGATGCCCGTGGCGATGCCCCCAAATAAAGCGAAGCATGATTACGAGTTTTATTCACAATTTCAGCGATATACTGCAACAAATTATCCTCAATATGCACCTGCTGAATGATCTTCTGAAAATCGACCAATTGTTTTGAATCAATCACCGGGACAATACTATCCAACTCTTTTTCGCCCTGACGTAAATTCGAATTTTTCAGAATCTGAAATTCGTCGCTAAGTGTTGGATAATCAACAACAATTTTAAAAATGAAGCGATCGAGTTGAGCCTCAGGTAAGCGGTAAGTACCTTCATGTTCGAGCGGATTCTGTGTAGCAAAAATCAAAAACGGAGCTTCCATTGGATAGGTTGTACCATCAACAGTAACTTGTTTTTCCTCCATTACCTCGAACAAGGCCGACTGTGTTTTAGCAGGTGCACGATTGATTTCATCGATCAACACGATATTTGAAAAAACTGGTCCTGCATTAAACTCAAATTTCGAATTTCCTGCATTAAAAATGGTCGTTCCGGTAATATCCGAAGGCATTAAATCAGGAGTAAACTGAATTCGTGAAAAATTAGTCGAAATTAACTTTGATAACACTTTCGCAGTTAATGTTTTTGCAACCCCGGGAACACCCTCAAGCAAAACATGACCATCAGCAAGTAAAGCCACCAGCATAAGGTCAATCATTTGATTCTGCCCAATGATAACTTTAGCCATCTCTCGTTTGACCGACTCAATGCTTGCCTGTAATAAGTTAAGTCCAATACGGTCTTCAAAATATTCTTGATTTTCCATAGATTCGTTTATAAACATTGTTTGTAAAATAATTCTATTTTTTGATTCAATCGAATTAAGCTAATCTCTGACGCGGTTTCTGCCGTTTCGAAATAATCAATTGACTCCAAAAGTTCACATATTTCTTTTTTATGCACTCCGGATTTTGCAGCAATCGTTGTAACACAATCATCTGTGAACGAAACACATACGATAAAATAACGCTCACGTAAAAACTCTTTAAAGAAGATGATCTTCTTTTTGACTAAATCGGCATCATTTCGCTGTTTGAAGTATAAATTCCCAATGGTTTTCACAAACTGCAGAGATTTGTTTTCCAACGAAAGAATAACAGGGACAACTCGTTGCCGACGTTTTGACTCGACTAGCAAATAAAGTAGCAAAGTCAGTAACAATAAGTAATAGGCCGACCGGAGCGACGGCTGCGAAAGAACATACCGCATTGGCGATGTATTGATGTACCGATCGGATTTGTAATAATCATCCCATACGGTTTGTCTTACCGGTAAATATGACAGTACTTTCGAAGCATATTCAACATTGCCATGTAACAGATGATAGTTTGTAAATACCAGAGGTTGAGTATGAAAATAGATTTTCCCCAAACCATGTCTGACTCCAATAAAATTTACCTTCCCTACCCGATTAGTTCCCAGTTCAACGGTGTTTAATGTATCATAAGCCGCCAGACAAGTCAACGGCATCTTCTTATTATAGGAATATCCCGAATCATTCTTTAGTGTCGGATTTTGCAGGAAGACAAGTTCTTTCCCAGACTTAAAAGCCGATGTATCAATAATTGATGAACTTAGTTTTATCTTCAAACTATCTAAAAACAAACGATTAAATCGGGTTGATGAAACAAAAAAATCATTTCCTCTGGCAACAAATTTCAACAAAGCATCACAATCGTACCGATCCGGTTCAAACTTATCAGTTATCACAATCACATTCTTTTTCACCAGCGAGGTCGAATCAAGCGAAACAAAAAAGCCATCATGGTTTTCTTCTATAATTTGATTGGGAAAAATTACACCCAGCATATCGTTAAGAATATAACAGGCATAAGGCGATTTACTGTTACCGTTAAAAGTAGGATTCCAATCAACAGGCTTAGGTGAATAATGATTCAGTGCAATAAGAGCAACAAATAGCAGGGTTATGACAATCAAATACATCCGATTATTCCTGAACATCGATTGTAGTATAAAAAGATTGAAAACTCTTTTCGAACCTCAAAAACTGCTCTTCAGTAATTTCGACATCACCATACCAAATGCGATTATAGAGAGATGTTATCACCAGAAATCTGGACTTTAAATTAGGATTACTCAAATCATGTAAATAATCGACATTGGTTTTCTCTTTTGAAAAATGAATATATTCATTGATTTTCAATCGATTGAAGACCTTAAGGTAAAGTAAACGAATAGCCAGTCTAAACTGTTTCTGATCAATCTGTTTACGAATTGCTTCATCGAAATCAATCGTCGTTTCATCAGCAACTGTCAATTCAAAATCAGGAGAATGAATTGCTTTATCCGAGTAGAACACAGTATAAATACGAGTCTTAAAAATTACCAAAAACAGAAAGAAAAGAACAAATATTGCTGCCAATAGTTTTAATATCAAAGGCATTGATTCAGATATTTTATTCCAGCCTCCAAACAAATTTAGAATATAATCCCATAACTGTTTTGAAAAACTGGTTGACAAAGGTGGCTGTGAATAGTCAAACTGTTTTTGTAAGCGGTATGAATCGACAAATTTCGAATCGGGTTGCCGAACTGCAACTGCCGTGGTATCAATTGTTGTATTTGTTGAAGCAATGGTTGTTATCCCGGGGAAACACAGAATAACAACCATTAGAAGAAGAAAAAAACGAATAAAACGTTTACTCATTATCTTGTATTTGATCAATCTTATCCATTAAGGATGGCTTTTCTACTTTCTCAACAAAACTATAATAAAGAAATGCTGAAATAACAATTGGAATTACGGAAATAACCTGAGTTAAGAGCTTCGTAATGGCACTCACCACATAAAAATCTATCGATAAATTCATGGCAGCATTTTGTCCATTTTTAATATTCGTAAATATGGATTTAAATCCCATTAAAATGCTTGGTAATGAAATAAAAACGGATAAGATGTAATACAAGATAAATGCAATGACGAACACTCCAAAAGCAAGCCACCAATTGGTATTGATCAACTTCATGCTACGGCTAAAAGAATCTGAGAAACTCTTTTCTTCAAAAATCATGATACAAAGAACAATACTTAAAGCAATTCCCAAGTAAATACCTGGAATAACACACAAAACCAATCCTATACAAACAAGAATTCCAATAACAATAGAGGTTCCTAAAAATCTCCAGAAATTTTCAGTAATCTGCATCCACAAATCGTTATTGGAAAAACCTTCTGCGCCTCGTTGAATATACAATTTGATATATCCTAAAACTGTACACAGAAGCATTGTTGAAGCAATTATCGAGGTTCCAATCATAAAGAAAACATAGCCCATCAAAGATCCTAAGGTTGAAAAAATCGCAAACGGATCAGGTTTGCCAGCCGAATCTATTGAATGAGAAAGCTCCTGCGCCTTTACGGAATAGACAATCGAAGCAACTGCCGACAATAATAGAAATGGAACTACAAAATAAAAAATGGCTATCGCTAAACGCTTAAACTCCTGATTAATAAAGCCAAACGTAGCGTTAAACAAATCGCCAAAATCACGTTCCTTGTTAAATTTAATTGATGTGTTTTTCATAGTTCTGTTTTTTTTTGATTTGAATTGGTGTAACCCAAAAGTAATAAACGATTGAACAAAGTGAAATGATGATTATTCCAAACCGGACAACATAAGGTGCCTGAGTATATCTGGTAACGAAACCTTCAAGAAATCCGGCAATTACAAAAACAGGAATCAACCCAATTACCATTTTTGATCCACGCATTGCTCCCCGACGAAATGACTCCGCACGGGTATAGGTTTTAGGAAAAACAATACTGTTCCCGATTACAATACCGGCACCTCCTGCCACAATAATCGCGAATATTTCAAACGTTCCATGCACCCAAATTGTAGCAATTGAGTCAAATAAATATCCCTGATCGGACAGAAATGCATGAAATGTACCCAGCATAACCCCATTTTTTAACATAATAAAGCCTGAACCAATGGGCGTAAATATTCCCATTACAAAAGCAAAAAACGAAACTTTAATATTATTTAAAGTGATTCCCAAAAACATATCGACCTGATTCATGCTCTTATACACTGCTAGCGGATCACCTTTCCGAATGTTTGAAAGTGACATGTTAATATACCCGTCACCCAAAACAATACGGGCAAAACCATTGTCATATTTCGTTGATATAATGCCAATTAAAGCAGACACTACCAAAATAATAAATGATACAAATATCTCCTTTCGTGAATCATAGATCAGCAATGGAAATTCTGTTGACCAAAATTTCTGAATCCTGTTTTTATTGATCGGTTGGTTTTGATAAATTAAACGATGAGCCTTTTGCACCAATTGATTAAGATATTGTGTCGCTTGTGAATTGGGAAAATAAGTCCGAGAATAAGCCAAATCATCAGTAAGGTTGATGAACAGCCTGCTAACTTCATCCGGATTAGAACGATTCGGAGTGGTGAGAATCTCTTCAAATGCTTCCCACTTTTTGATATTTTTATGTAAAAATTGAACCTCGTTCATCGCTATGATGCAAATGGTAATATCTTTGTGCAAGATATTAAACAAATGAAAAATATGTCACTTATTTTACAAAAAACATATTAAATGGACACATTAAATATTGATACCTCTCAAAATATTGATATCGAACAAACTATTGCAAGTATAGGTGAACGTATTGCAGCAACATTGCTTGACTTACTATTCATCATGTGCTACTTTATTGTAGTAATTGTGGTTTATAATCT
>Ga0302286_10002038_pt1 | contig 14334 bp, 14 predicted proteins | sample III_Fen_E2_3_FD_198765 | JGI IMG/M metagenome (GOLD analysis project Ga0302286, IMG submission 198765) | Peat permafrost microbial communities from Stordalen Mire near Abisko, Sweden - III_Fen_E2_3 | ecosystem: Environmental > Terrestrial > Soil > Wetlands > Permafrost | place: Sweden: Abisko...
GTCGCCACCGAACAGCAAAAACGATGGGATCGACAAAAGCTCCCGTCCACTCATCTCAACCGCCTCCGTAAGGCGGCTTGATGCCAACGTCCACTTCAACTTCTACACCCACAGACTTGACACAACCAAGTACACTAACGGAACACACGTTATCGTGGTTCCAAACACACATACCAAAACATCTACATGTGATTGGTCTGCTTGCAGTATTGGTGACCATGTGCTCATGTTGTCTGCAGTATCTGGAAAGATCACGGATCTGAAGATCTACTACTTCAAGAACTAAGTAAGACGCTGAACGTGTATGCAATCCCAGCAAGCATAAATAGACTGTAGTGCTAAGCTGCTTGCCGTTAGTTACTAAAGAGAATCAAAGGCCACCTGGGTGAATCTGGATGGCCTTTTGTTGCCAAACCGTAAAGTATATTGTAGTCTTTAGGTTGGGAAGACTGTGAACGGATTTAATTGGAAACACCAAGATTCCGTAATTCGCAACTTCAGTGGATAGCGAATAGCATCCTAGTCCATTGAGCTCGCAGACCTAGGTACAATCGGCCGTCAAGGACTCTTGGCGGCTTTTGGCGTTTTATAAAAAATTCACATTCTGGCCACAAGGAGGTCAAGCAGAGTTCGAATCATGACCGGCTCAATGTCCGCTGTGCCCTGGTGTCGCAGCGCTGCGCGTGAGCCGAAGAGAAACGCCTTCACCAGCAGACTGTAAACTGAATCAATACATGAAAAACCGCTGAGGGCGGGCAATCAAAGCGATTGCCCGCCCTTTTCATTTTCAAAAAACTCTATCCAAAGGAGTACAAATGCCAACGCTCGCTCAGAATAAAGCGGCTCTTGTGTACAAGAATGCCACGCCTCGTGACAAGGAATACACCATATCAGATGGCCAGGGACTGACATTGCTTGTTCCAAAGACAGGGATTAAGCAATGGATCTTTCGATACACCTATAACGGCAAGCAAAAGAAGATCGCCATTCGAGGAGGCTTTCCCGCTGTCAGCGTCGCGGATGCTCGTAGCCAAGCTGAAGAATTCCATGCGCATCTTCGCAATGGCGTTGATCCATTAGAACTTCGTAGGAAGGTTGATCAAGAGGTCGAAAAGAAAGAAGCTGAAACTCAAGCTGATGCGCTTCGAAGGAGTAATACCTTCGAGAAGGTCGCGAGAGAATGGATCACAACTTATGCGCACTATACTCCTGATAATGAATGCTGCACCATCCGGAGATTTGAGAAGAATATTTTTCCGTTCATTGGTAATGTACCCATTGATGATGTATCGGCGCAAATGCTCCAGGACGCATTTTTTGAAATGCAAAAGAGGGGTATTCTTGAATCTGTGCATCGTACAATCAGCGTATGTATTCGGATATTTGACTATGCGCTTGATCTAGAAATGGTTTCCCGTAATCCTGCAGCGAATCTTCACAAGCATTTATTGAAACCTGTTTCCAAGCATTTTGCATCCCTCATTGATCCGGTAAAGGTTGGCCAACTGTTGCTGGCAATTGATGGCTATCAGGGAACGCCAGAAACAAGGACGGCCCTGCTGCTTGGAATCTTGGCGTTTGTTCGTCCCGGAAATCTTCGCGCTGCTGAGTGGGAGCACCTCGACTTCGTCAACGCCGAATGGAGAATTCCAGGGAGCTTGATGAAGGTCAAGACTACCGAAGACTTCATCGTTCCCCTAGCGCCACAAGCCATCAAGCTCTTGCGGGATCTCCAGCCTCTCACGGGACGAGGCAAGTACGTGTTTCCCAAGGCTAACTCTGGCATCCGGCCAATGAGCAACAACACACTCAACTCAGCCTATCGCCGCATGGGCTACACCAACCAAGACATGACGGCCCACGGCGTCCGAGCTATGGCGCGGACGCTGTGCGACGAACGTTTGCACATCAATCCGGACGCGATCGAAGCCCAGCTTGCCCATGCCAAGTCTGGCCCCCTAGGCAGCGCGTACAACCGGACCACTTACATGCTTGAAAGGAGAGAGCTGATGACCAAGTACGCTAACTACCTAGACGAGCTTCGAGAGCAGGCGCGTCGGCCTTCAACGGATGCCCCCAACAGGTGATGGCGGCGCACCGAAATCCATCCCAAGTTGAGCTGTACGTTTTAAGTACGTCAAGCCGGCAGGGGAATCATGAAAACCGCATTTCAGCCTCAATTTCCAAGAAATTGCCGGGCGGTTCGAGTCCCCATGACTCCACTAGCGCAGGATCCAGTAGGATCCAGTGAGGGCCAGAATCCCAGGAAACATCGGGGTTCTGGCCTTTTTCGCATCTAGATTGATCCAGTAAGATCCAGGGAAATCCAGACATTCGTTGAGGAACAAACGAGGAACTCGCCGAAATCCTCCTCCATCCACGAAAGAGTTCCTCGTTTTTGCTGGGTGACCTGTGGGTCTGATCTGGAGACTACCCATGTTCCTGAACGATGCCAAGATCCGAGCCGCCAAACCTCGGGTGAAGAGATACGCCCTGAAAGACGGCGATGGTCTCTTCCTGGAGATCCCTCCGGAAGGGAAGAAACGATGGCGGTTCCGTTACGCCTTCCAAGGCAAGGACAATGAACTGTCCTTGGGCCTTTACCCAGATGTGCCCTTGCGAGGGTTCAAGCACGCATCCGGCGTCTGGATCAAGGGGGCTCGGGACATCCGGGACGAATACCGTCAATTGCTGGCGGCAGGGATCGACCCGTCGGCGCAAAGGAAGGCTGTCAAGGCACCGACCCTTGTCACTCACCCTTTCCAGTCGATTGCCGAGGAGTGGCATGAGAAGAACAAAGGGGTTTGGTCGGAAGGCTATGCCAAGGACATCCTCCGTCGTCTGGAGGTGAACATCTTCCCTGTCCTAGGGAATGTCGATGTGGGTGAAATCACCCCTCCCATGCTTTGCGAGGCCCTGAATGCCATCGACTCGCGTGGTGTCACGGAAACCGCCCATCGGGTGCAGGCCCTTTGCCGCAACATCTTCGACTATGCGATCCAGACAGGACGATGCACGACGAACCCCGCCGCCAACATGAAGGGTGTCCTCCGTCCTGTTGTGGAGAAGCATCTTGCCGCCCTCACGGATCCCAAGGCGGTTGCTGGGCTTCTACGATCCCTGGACTCGTACATGGGGGGCGTGATCGTCTCGAATGCTCTTCGTCTTGCCCCTTTGGTCTTCGTTCGTCCTGGTGAACTGAGGACCGCCGAATGGGCCGAGATGGACTTGGACAAAGCCTTGTGGGAGATTCCGGCCTCCAAGATGAAGATGCGGGAACCGCACATCGTCCCCTTGTCCAGTCAGTCCTTGGCGATTCTTCGGGCTGTGGAGCCTTTTACACGGTCATCCCGGTATGTGTTTCCCAGTCCTCGCAAGTTTGACCGCCCGATGAGCAACAATGCGATCCTTGCTGCTCTTCGAACCCTGGGGTATGGACGGGATCAGATGACGGGCCACGGGTTTCGAGCCATGGCTCGGACGATTCTCGACGAGGTTCTGGAGTTTCCCGTGGAGTACATCGAGCAACAACTCGCCCATAGGGTTCTTGATCCTCTGGGCAATGCTTACAACCGGACGAAACATTTGTCCCAGCGTCAGGCGATGATGCAGAAGTGGGCGGATTACCTGGACGAGCTGAAGTCTGGACGGCCGTGAAGCCGTCTAGGAGTGTCGTGAGGCACGGTTCGCCTGTGGGGTGGGAATCCTGCCTTCTTAGTGAATATGGAATATGCCCCAAAGAATTAATCAGCCAGTGAATTTCAAACTGTAATGAGATAGTAGCTAGAAATCCACTGGCCATATTTGTTTATAGTGTAGGCACTATTTCAGTTTAGTGTGGCTCTACGCATGAGCAGCTTTAACGTGGCCGCAGACGGTGCAACGATCTTGGGCACCGGGACCACCATAGTACTGATGGCAGTGACAGCCGGCTTTCTGACAAAATCCTGCATTCCAGGCGCTGACGGCAGTAAAGGCGCCACCAGCCAATACGATTGCAGCAATTACCAACAATTTCTTCAACATTCGATTGCTCCTTGGGGTTTGTGAAATGATGTTGTTTTCAACAAGAAGTATTCCCGCGAGGGATTGTCGGGGCAGGAGTACTAAGCTTAATTTAAGCAAATTTTCTCGGGAATGGTGTGATCTGCATCACACTTTGGCGGAGATGTTCAGACGTTCATGGAGTCGCCTGGGGACGTCATGAGGCACGGTTTGCTTGTGTGGTGGTGGGAATGGGCTGCTGGGGGATGCTGCGCGATGGAAGTCATGCATTCCTTGACCAAGAAAGGGGATAGCTTTCCTCTCATGGCCCCAGTGGGCGAAGGAATAGGGTCTCTCCTTGATCTCGATAGGAAGAATGTCCCCCTAGGTGGCCAGGGTGGTTCCCTTTGGCCGGATGGAGAATTGGGCGGTGATGGGGACGATCCGCGCATGAGGAGGCTCCTGGAGAGTAAAAAACGGTAGAAATGAGCTTTGTTCAGTTGTCTTTCAGGCAGCGCAACGAGAAGCTCTCTCCCTTGGAAGTGCCGTATTTTATCACATTTGTGTAGTCTTTGTTGAATCTCCGACTCCAAGCGCCACACTCAGAATACCCGATGGTGTCGGACACATCGTATTCGGAGGATGACCAGAAGTAGGCGTATTTACCAACATTATAGAACGTCCCGTCGTCAAATCGGTAACCCGCCGGCAGAACGCTGAAACTGTCGGCATTAGTGCCGTTCCTTGAGTTGTCCCACCCATTCGTGGAGCTCAACTTGATCCTTGCGCTGTCGGCTCCCACCTTAGCAAGTAATACCCCCCACTCCGTATCATTCGGGATGTGCCAGCCACTTGGGCAAATGCCCTGATGCTGTGCGCTGTCAGCACCCTTCCAGAAAGCCCTATTGTAGCTCGTATCAATTGCCATTGCTGCAGCCCACTGATACAGACGACCATACGTGCTGCAATTGGCTGCTGAGTCATCGTAACACCACGAACTGTCTACCTGGTAATTCAGGTTCTGGGCCATCCATGTTTGGGTGCCGATCTTCACGTACTTGTAGACTTGACCATCGCGGGAATCGGTAAAGGTGCCGGAAGAGGAAGCACCGGAAGTGGTGCTGCTATTTGAACTGCTATTGCTGGATGTTGCACTATCCGAGGATGAATCGCACCCCGTAATGCCAATAACCAGCAAAGAAAGCAGGACTAACGGGACTGTCTTTTTCATGGCTTTCTCCAAGAGAAATGGCATTTCTGCGAGGAACTGTCGGGGCAGGCAATGCCAAAGTTTGAATTTAGGCAAATCTCTTCGGGAATGGTGTGATTTGCATCACACTTTGCTGGAAGGAACTGTACTGGGGCGATCACCTGGACGAGCTGAGGTTCAGATGTCCGTGGAGTCGCCTGGGGACGTTATGAGGCACGGTTTGCTTGTGTGGTGGTGGGAATAGGTTGCCGGGGAATGTTGCGTCTCTCTTCGCCTCATCAAGGTCGCCTTCCTTTCAAGTCGCTTGGCGGTCTGCTTACGAAATGGTTTGGCCGACAATGTTCGGCACTATACATTATCGACAAATCCTGTCAGAAAGGGAAGGAGCCGGGGCGTGGTCAAGCCGCATATCAACATGAAGAGATTAGCCAAGATGATCGAAGAGGCCATCAAGGATGGTGCACGTTTCTTGCCCAAGGCTTCCGCTCACAGGTACGGTTTACTGAAGAAGAAGCAGCCTGTCATCCTTGAGCTTTTGGAAAGAAAGGCCAAGGCGCTCGAAGGTGGGGACGTGTTGTTTCTGGGACTTACCTATCGTGACGGAGAAGGCCCGAAGCCTGGAGATGTCAGTGCATTTGTTGCGAAGATCTCCGAGCGTGGCCGTCGTCGGAGAACCAAGATCCCGTTGGTGTGGAAGCAGGAGCGCGGCCAGAATAGCACCAAGCGGCAGCATTACCATGCGATCATTCTGCTTCCGCCAGGCGTCGCCATCAAGCCGGAGACTTTGCAAGGATGGTGGCCGCATGGGGCTATCGACATTGGTGTGGACAAGACGGAGAAAGAGTGCGTAAAGAGCATTGCTAACTATGTGACCAAGGCCGACGAAAGCATTAGCGATTTGAGCCGAGGCTTGAAGTTGCTGGGCCTTTCGGGTTTTGAAGCATCGGAACGCGAAGATGTGCGCTGGGCGACATTGCCCTATTGGGTTCAATTGTGGTTTGATCGGAAGGACCAGCCAGTGAAGGCCAAGGGGGGCGGTTACATGTCCAAGCGCACCGGCGAAGTGATGCCTTCTCCTTGGACGATGGCCCCGAAGGAAGGCATAAAGTTCTGCCCGGGGAAGGCCTGGACCGAGAGCGAGCGGGGCCGGAACGTGCTAGAGCAGCTCATCGCGTGGGGAATTAAGCATCAGATGAAGGGTGCTCGGAAGTGGGGCTTCCTTGATCCTGATAGGAAGAAAGTCCCCCCCTTGCCTCTGACTTCCTCCCAGTCCATTCGACACAACCCACTCGACATTCCACCTCATGCACCATCCTCGACATCACCCACCCATCCTCCTCGTACCCACATGCCACTCATGAAGAAAGTGCGATTGGCAGTCGTTCGGGCATTCAGGAGGCCCCGACCGAAGGTCGAGGGCCGGCCTTGGCTTGTTCCGTAGAGGATGGTTCTGGGCCTTGGCTGAATGCTCGGGAATGGAAATAGGTTGTCGTCAGGGGAAAGTGTGCCTCTAGAGCATCCTAGAGGTGAATCCACATGGTTTCTCGATCATCCTTGCTCATGGGCCCAGGCCCAGGACCAGTCGATCATCCTCGACCAAGCATTTTCCAAAAGTCAGCAATTTTCCGGCAACCAAAGAAGGCGAAAAATGGCCTATGGCCGAAAGGCCTACTTGGTCCTCATCGACTTGGTTCTTCCTCCCTCATCACTGTTTCCTTTTCTCCACCCATGCCTCGATGTCGGATGCTTTCCAGCCGACAACCCTAGGCCCAAGGTTGAATGGTCTGGGGAAGACTCCTGTCTTCATCCATGCGTACAGGCTGGACCGAGAGACACCAAGCAAGTCTTCGAGGTCGGTGATTCGTAGGATTCTGTCATTCATCGGTGATGCCCCCTATGGTGGGATTGTAGGAGGCAAGGGCGTATTCCTCACTTGTGCGTATTAGGCCGGATTGGGTAGGTCTGAGTCGTGTGCGGATTGCTCAGGGTGGAATAGGTTGTCGTGTAGGTGAACTGTGCCTCTGGAGCATCCAGGAGGGGAATATGACAGAATATGTCGCATCCTCGATGAAGGAAGCATCGGTTGCTTGCTCCTCGTGTGCCAATCCTCGCGGAATGTTTCGCAATTCCCCCTCGTCTCCTGGACGGCTTAGGCTCCGATCATTCCTGGCTTCCTTACGACATGACGAGACGAAGATGGCGTGATTCGGCACGGGTGATCCTGTCCCATAGAAGGCGTGACAGGCCATTGGAAGGGGGGAGAAGTACCGTTAGTAAGGTTTTTCCGGGGGCATTTTCTTTTTCGAAATGCTTTTTTGAAGGCCGGAAAAGCCGAGAAGGTGGCCTTGGATATGTGGGGTATTTGACAGGAATCGTCTGTCAGTATTTCTTGGGGAGTATCACGGATTCATCCCATAGTCTCTTCCACTCGTCCTTGTAGACCGATGCCAGGGGTGGGGTGTTCCAGATCACTAGGACATTTTCGGCATTCTTGTTTGCGGCGGATGCTGTGAAGTTGAAGGATCCCGTCTCGATGGTTTGTTGGTCGATGACGAGGAATTTGTGGTGGTGGATGGCGTACATCCCATTCAGTCGGACAGGGATGCCTTGGTTTGCCAGGAAGGATGCTGCGGAATACCTGGTTCCGTTTGCCTTCTTGTCGGCGACGACCTTGATGGTCACTCTCCGGTGGGATGCCTCCAGAAGTGCCAGGGATACGGGCTTGGAGGTGAAGGAGTATGCTGCGACAAGGATTTCCGTCTTGGCTGTCCCTATTGCCTTGAGGACGAGATCAAGTGCTCCCTTGTTCGGCGAAAAGGCGATCTCGTACCTAGCCCCTATTGGAAAGGGGGCTGGGCCGGAAAAGGCGAGGGATGCGAGGAGTAGTAGAAGGTTCACTCCTTGGAAATGTTCAGCATGCGGACAAATTTTGTCGGGGAGATCATCTCGTAGTGGATGCCTCCGATTGTGGTCTCGGCTTTCTTCTTGTCATAGTGCGATCCCACCCATGCCTTGGCCTTGTTCCCGTTTTCACCAGCAAAGGGAGCCGTGGCCATCATCGCAAATAGCCAACGAGCCTTCGAGATGGGAGGATTCCCCGTCTCGATTTGAGCTGTGACGCGGATGCTTTGCACCTTGTCGGCTTCCTTGGGACTGAAGAAGGAAACGTCGTAGGCGATGCCTCCTTTGGTCATCGTGTTCTTCCACAAGCAGCCATTTTCAGGATCCAGCGTGGATGCGGTTTCGAAGCCCTGCTGCTGCATGACGAGATTGCTGCCTTGAGGGGACAAGCCTTCGATGTAGTGGGGCTCTTCCTTTGTCTCCTCCTTGGGCGCCGGTGTCTGGGCGGTAGTGGCTGGGGTGGCCGATGGGGTCGAGATCAAGTCATGGATTCCGGAGCAAGCTTGGACCGTGAGTATGGTGACAAGGATGACAACTATTACACAGAGGATTGTTTGCAGGATGGTGAGCCTAGTCGGGTTTCTTTCTCCGCATTCAGGACAAATCTTCTCCGTCCTCTTGTATTCGGCCTGACAGGACGGACAGACGACAGGTTTCTTGGCTTCCTCCTCGGCCTTTGCGGCCTTTTCTTTGGCTTCTGCCATCCAGTCCCTCTTGGGAGGGCGTGGAGGCTCTACGGATCCTTCGAACATCCAGGATGCTCCGCAATTGGAGCAGTGGGCCTCGACCATCTTTTCCTTCCTGGAAAGTCCTGTCGCCAAGATGGATATCCCGCTGGTGAGTACGGCTGCGGTCGTCTTGCCACCACTGATGCCGGCTTTCTTGTTGGCGGCTTTGGTCGTCACGCATCCCTTGGTCTGACAGTGCGGGCAGATCATTTGCGGGTTGGGAGTGCCTGCGTCTTCGAATAGGCTCATCTTGATTCTCCTAGGTTACGGGGTAGTAAGGGTTTGGGGGCAATGCTTGGATGCCTTCCGGATACGGTCTCTCCGGTTCTGGAGAACACCATTCTGCTTGTTGATCGCGGCCATGAGTCGTTGGCTCTCCTGGATCAAGTCCATTGATCTCTGCCTGGTCTTGTTATTGGAGAACATAAAGGTGTCCGTCGTTTGCTTCTTCAATGCCGTGAGCGAGTCCAGATCCTTTTGCGCCGAGTCGAGACTCTTTTTGGCCGACATCAATTCCAGGCTGTCGCATGGTGGCGGTGGTGGCTTGGTGGCCTGCTTCTGGGTGTCGGCTGTCGCCGAACTGACTTCCAAGGCTCGTAGAAGAGTCTCGGAGAAACGAACTGGCCTCTTTTCCGGCATCACATCGTCCACCCGTTCTTGTGAGATCTTGAGGGCCTCGGTCCGCAGGGTCCAGGCATCCTCTTCGCAGGAGATGGCGTGCTTGGACAGATACTTGCGAACCGTCTTCCTGGCGTCCAGGCTCACCCATAGGTCGCGCAGTTGGGTGTTGTCCTGGAATTCCTTTGCCTCTTGTCGCAGGGCCTTTATATCCCGTTCTGATGGGGCGGGAAGTGAGTTGTCGAGGTTGCAGGGCAGGCTGTATCGTCGTTCGACCTTCGCCATCTGCTCCAGGCTCGGGTTTGCCTTCGCAGCCCCCAGAGCAATGACGAGGATTTTGAGCATGGCGGGAACGATCATGGGCGAGTCTTCTTTGAGGGGTTGTCGGTTCTTGATGTCACTGGGATCTGTAACATAAAGGGAATAATATATTCAGTCTATGTGTCCGAAAACGAATAGTGACTGCCGTGAATTCCTTGTACCATTGGACAAAACACCCAGATCCTGGCTACTTCAGGTCTTGGGAGTCCTTCCACGAGAGCCACCGATGCCCAAAACACTGCCCGAAATCATTGCATCCCAGGTCGAGAAGGCCCTTCAAGAGGCGGGATACCGCAGCCAGGAAGAGTTTTCCAACTCCATCGGGCTTCCTCGTGCGACATTGAACCGAGTCTTGTCGGGCCGGTACGACAACCGTATTTCCACCTTGGAGAAGATTGCTGCGGGGCTTGACTTGCCTGTCAGTGCTCTCTTCTCTGGCGAGCCTGGGAAGAAGGGCAAGAGTACACTTCACGACCTTGGCCCGAAGAAGAAGTCGGGGATTCTCGTGAAGATCCTTGTTCCCAAGGACGAAGAGATCCCCAAGTGGCTCGTGGATGCTTGCCGTGAAGGAGCCGGTCAGATCGAGCGTGAACCAGCCAAACGTAAGCCCAAGACGACAGACCTCGCGAAGAGACGGGCTGTCGGGCTGAATGAAATAGTCAAAGCAAAAAAAATGCCATCTTAATTTTTTAGTTAAATATCGTTTTTTCCCTTCTATAAGAAAATTAGTATGAAATTTTTGTTTGCCTTTTTGCATGGTTTGCTGTAGTTTGATGTTAGGCTGGGCGGTAAACTGGAAGGGCGCTTGTATGAAAGAGTTAGATGCAGTTAATTTGTTGGAGGAAATTTCTCCTTATTGTATTGATGTGATTCTAGAATCAATCTCTCGATATGATGCTAATGTTTCGGCAGAATATCGCTGTGATCTTGACAGAAAAACAAAATCAACAATTATAAATCGGGCTATCCACGAAGATTTGGGGCGTATCCTTCCAAAGGACTCGGGCTTCCGAATGCGTGAAATAAATAGACTTCCTGGGCTTGTGTCTGCCAGTGGAAGACAAATGGTTCGTGTTAAACAGTTGGATAAGAATTTAAATCCAATGAATTTGGCAACAAGGCAGCAGCGGAATCTTTTGCGAGGCGGTACGCTAGAGTTAGGGGCTGCGTCAATAGAGATGTTTATACTAGGTTATCGTCCTTCGACAGATTTTTCAAGTATTGAAAAAATCGTATTGTTTCCGAATTCATGGAATAGGTCTTGGATTCATAAATATTATGATGCGTCTAACGCAGAAATGATTGATTTGTTCGATGGAATTTCGCAAGATGAAGTTGAATTGTCTCTCTTGAGAAAAACTGGAACAGATGATTTGCAAATCCAGAGAATTCCGTTTGATGGGGAATTTGGAATAAATAGAGCGGAGCATAGTGATAATGATGAACCACTCACAGAACTACCAAGTGCCATACGCATTCGATCCTATGTCAATGCTGGAGAACGAACAGGATCAGACTAAACCAGATAACTCAATTAAAATTGATGGAGACAGAATTCGGCTGGCGAGAGATTCTCGTCAGCTTTCTCAGACAGAACTCGCTGAATTGGTTGGGGTGTCTACGCCGACAGTGCATCGATGGGAAACAAATAATGCATATGTCGGATCGAAAATGCAGGATTTGTGCTGTGCGCTAGATTACCCGGAAACTTTTTTTGTTCCGGAAAAAATCATAACGCCAATTGTTAATCCTCCTCAGTATCGAACAACGACATCTATATCAGTGAAGAACCAGAGAACAGCGGAGGCTCGAGCATATATAAGATATGACCAAATTTTGCGCGCATTCAAAAAATGGGTCGATTATAATTGGGGTTTCAGTCGTTATGATCCTGATGAATATGATCCAAAAATAATCGCACGAATGGTGCGTCAAGAGTGGGGAATTGATCGCGGACCGATTCCAAATGTGACTCGTGTAGTTGAAAAGCGAGGAATGATTGTGTTTATGGAGAAATTTGAAGATTCGGAGTTGGATGGTCTCAGCTTCTGTGCGGAAGGAGCTCCTCCAATGATTTATTTGAATGCTGATCGTCCAGGAGAACGGATAAGATTTACCTTGGCGCATGAACTTGGACACATCATTATGCATAAAGTACAGAGACAAGAAATGGAGCATGAAGCAAATCAATTTGCTGGAGAATTCCTCTTGCCTGAAGAAGATATCAAATGCGAACTTGGTGAACTGGATATATATAAACTTATGAATTTAAAGAATTATTGGAAGGCTTCGATTCAGGCGCTGGTCTATCGGGCAAAAGATATTGATGTAATCACAAAACAAAAATATCAGTCATTGTTTAGGATGATTGGAGCTAGGGGCTTCAAGAAGAATGAACCGAATCCTTTGGAGCCGGAAAAGCCAAGCATACCAAAATTGTTGGTTGATACGATTCATAAGGCAACTCATCTTTCAGTATCTGAAATTGCAAATGAAATGGGAACGTCTGATTTTGATGTTCAACTCAATTATTTGGGGAAAAGAATGGCTCTTCGTGTATGCTCATGATTTGATTTGAGATTTTGGAGCTAAAAAGAAAAACCACTTGCGAAAGTATTTGTTTCTACAGATATTATAGACGGTCGTCTTCCCCACGGATGTGTCTAGCCACTCGCGAGAACGGCGATAAGCGCATAACACTATCACAAAGGATGTTCCATGTCCGACAATCTCCGTATCAAGCAGCCACTTGACGCCAAGAGGATCAATCTTAATGAACCGTATGAAGTAAACTACTGGTGTCAGGCGTTGGGAGTAACGGAAAGGCAACTCAGAGATGCTGTCAAGGCTGTTGGCGATTCTTCTGCGGCCGTTCGAAAATACCTCGGCAAGTAGTCAACTAGGGGCGGCAAATCCCCTCAGTCCTGATGGCCAAGGCTGGTACGACTGCCGGCAAGGGAATCGAACCCGTCCATGCTCTTCAGTCTGGGATGTGGTGGAACCTGCTTGGCGATTCATGGACGGATGCTTTCGATGCTTGCTCCATGAAATGACAGAAACTGTCATTTGAGGAGGATCCGGAGGAGGAACAAAATCTGTCAATCGTCTGGAAGGCCGATAAAATCTAGGTTCCAGAGGTTTATCATGTCCCCATGACTCCATAAAAAGGAAGTTCGCAGACTTCCGCAAAGGGCCGAAAATCGTGAAATCCAGCGATTTTCGGCCTTTTTTGTACCTACTCCCGTTCCCGGTAGTTCGCGCAAGTTCGGGGGCATCCGCGTTTCTCCAGTACGTTTTAAGTACGTCCGGCCCCGACGGACTAAAAGGCCCATTCCCAGCGTACTTAAAACCTAAAAGCGCCTCCTAGAGCTGTGAATAGCCATATCCTGCTGCGCTGACCGCCCCACTGGCCCTGGACACGCTGCGCCCTGTACGCGGCCTTCTGACGCCCATACAAGATTCTATGACGCAGCGCGAATGTCAAGCCGCTTTTTGCATCGGGATGACCTTTTCGGGGTCGAAGCGCGCGCCTGATTGGTTCCAGATAGCCCATGCTACTGCGATGATCTTCCTTGCCACGGCACACAGGGCGGCGATTCGGGGCAATCCCTTGGCCATTAGAGCCTCGAAACGCGCTTTCCAGGACTTGCGTACGCCGGACATCGCCGCCAGATACAGCAGTCTCCTCAGTTCCGCTGGCCCTCGCTTCGAAAGCCGGCGACGGCCCTTGAACTTGCCGGATTCCATCGGGCGCGGATCCAGGCCGACATAACCGATCAAGGCTTGGCTGTCCTTGAAATTGTGCTTACAAAGGGTGTTCCCCAGTGCCGCGGCAATCACAGGCCCGACGCCCTCGATTGTTTCTAGCCGTGCACAGCCCTGCGCCATTTCGGGGATCTTCCTAACCAGCAGCTTGATCTGGCGGTCGATCGCCGCGATGGCCTTGGTCATGGCCTTTTCCACCTCGGCAAGGACTTCATCCAAGGACTTCTTCGCGTCACGCACTTGGTTGAGCGAGGAACGCTGCCGAGAGCAGAAGGCGCGCGTCTTGAGCAGGGCATCCAGTTGATCCTGTTCCTGGGTGGGAGGTGTCCAGGCGCGTAGGCTGGCATGTTCCCGAGCGACATAGCGGGCAATCACCTGGGCGTCGATTGCATCGGTCTTGCCCCGAGGGGCCACCGTGCGGCGGTAATTGCACATATCGCGAGGTTGTAGCAGGTGAACCGTCCTGCCGCTGTTGACACACAATCCAGCGACTAGGCGATGATAGGATCCCGTCGATTCCATGCCGATGTGAGCCTCTTGCGGAAGGCTCGACAGCCATTGCTGGATCGAATCGACACGATTGCGGATCTCGATAACCTCTTCCTGCCCCCAGATGTTGATGGCAAGGGTGTCCTTGGCGACATCAATGCCGATGAAGGCGATCTGTTCCATTTCCGTCCCCTTTCTCGTAATTTGAAATGAGCCGGGGTGGAACCACATCTTTGCGTGAGCTTGCAGGTGTATGGGCGTTGCAGAGCGCTGCATTCCTCATTGACGCTTGTGATGTGGGTTGGGGATCGCTCAGCC
>Ga0302286_10002039_pt1 | contig 14333 bp, 7 predicted proteins | sample III_Fen_E2_3_FD_198765 | JGI IMG/M metagenome (GOLD analysis project Ga0302286, IMG submission 198765) | Peat permafrost microbial communities from Stordalen Mire near Abisko, Sweden - III_Fen_E2_3 | ecosystem: Environmental > Terrestrial > Soil > Wetlands > Permafrost | place: Sweden: Abisko...
CTGTAGCAATATATTTTTACATTCAATGAAATTAATCAGGGCAGGACGCAGAAAATCACGCACTTCCAACCAGGAAGAATCGGTCATTTTGCCACGGGGAACATTTGAATCACTGATGGATTCCCCTTTCAAGGAACCTTTTGATGGGAACCAATAGGTCGGGTCTTTCAATACGCCACCCGATTTAACAACATTCTTCCAGTAAATATCAGTTACTTTTGCCCGTTTAAGAGGGCGCCATGCTTCTCCTGAACCGTTTATCGAACCTTCCCCGGTGATAGCTACGTTCACGGCATTCCTTGCCGATATAGGCGACTGGCACCGGCGGGTTTCCAATCCTTCGAAAATGGTATTTACCAACGGATACAATGCGAAATCAGGGGAAAACAGGATTAAGGCTCCTTTCTCCAGATGCAGGTTGATATTCGACACCAGTTCAATCGGGCCGGTAAACCAGACACCTGCAGGAACAGTCAATTGGCCACCTCCTTTAATTGCCAGGGCTGCAATCGCTTTCCTGAATGCGTCTGTATTGAGAGTATACCCATTACCCAACCCTCCATATTCAGTTACTGAAACTACATTATTTTTAAAAACAGGCGCTTCTACTTTGGGCATTGCAAAAGGCAAATTGGTGTAGAGATAATCATAGTTATTGGCTGCCTTCAGGGCAGAATAACTGATAATCAAGACTATTATACCTGTCAGTTTTGTCTTTTTGTTTAGTAAATACATTTTACGACTTAATTATGAAGGGGTTGAGAAATTATAATAGGTTACAACACACTTACTGTCAATCTAAGATTTTTTTTAATATATCAGCGACAGATACTCTAAAAATATCTGTCACTGATGTAGTTTATATTACCACCTTAAATCACCGGCTACCCCTTTTCCTTTGAAAGAGCTATCTTTCAGGGTAAAGTTACCATTGACAGGATCAACCCAGAGTGCTGTGGAGGCACCTGAATAGAAAGTCATCGGTGTCTTGATAGAAGAACTTGTTGCACCAATTGGAATTGGGTCATCAACATAATCGGAGGTATAATAGCTTCCTGTATTTGTTACCGTTGTCCCTGCAACAAACCTCATTCCGTTAGCACCTAAGGCACCACCTGTTGAACCGAAAATACAATTTTTGATCGTTACTCCACCTCCAGCTTTAAATGCTGCAGTATTCAAATCCATCAAATACCGTGCGGACGCTGGATCCTGCATACCCTGGTTGATTGTACAGTTCGTAACATTAATGGAACTGATCGTTTGACCGGTTCTGAGTATCAAGGAACCTTTAAAGTTATACACCGAACTGTTTGTGAAATAGATATTATTGACAAGATCAGCGCTGTTTGAGTTCACAATGGCATAAGTGCTAGCATATCCGATTTCATTAATTACACAGCCGTTAAAACGTAGCGTATCTATAACCTGGTTTTTGCCGCCTTGCAGACGCATAGGGGTATTTCCGTAATTATGCAGGTTGCAATTGGTAAAGGATAATGATTTTACAGTTGTCAGCAGGTTGTTATTAAACAAATACCCAATCTTGGTCGAAGAAGCATTATTATCGCAATACCCGGTGAAATCGATATTTTCAAATTTCACATAATTGATACTGGAACCATCTACAAATCCTAAAGCACTCGATGTAGTGGTTGCACCTGATGCCATACAGATCACAGGACGACTTGTTGCAGACAAGCCTCTCACTTTCACATCTCTTCCAAGACGATATGTTGCTGTTCCAATAGAAAATACTGCTCCCTGAGCCAATACGATCACCTGACCGGCAGTAGCATTATTTAACGCCCCGACAAGATCACCTCCTGAAGCAAGTATAATATCCCCTTCAATCAACCCTGATGTGGTACCACGATTAATCGTTTTATTGTAAATCTTCACACTCCATGTCGAATTAGCAAGGCCTGCAACGATCTTTTCACCTGCTTTCGCTTCGGCAGCAGTAATCTGTACAGAATCCCTGGTATTACCATCACCCGACAGAAGGATCAGGTGCGATACATTCGAACCTGGTGTCCATTTAATATCCAATGTATTAACATTGGTCATATAGGCACTGTAAACGACTCCGGTATTATTGCTGGTTCCATACCCCAGGAATAAATTTTCCTTCGGGGTTTTAAAGGAATAAGTGCCATCCGAAAACTTATTATTAAACTTTGAGTTTTTGGCAGTATCAAGGGCATTTGTCCTGATTCGGGCATAAAAGGTCGTTTCTCCGGCTAATTCCTTTGTGTACGATAGCTTGGTCGTAGTTGTATCAACCAGTTTCTTGGAAAACAAACTATCGGTGCTAATCTGCAAGGTATACGACTTTGCACTGTCCACAGGCGCCCATGAAATGGTAGCTACCGTTTTATTTACAGAGGCATTGAAATTAATCGGCCTGAATAAATGTGGCAGACTCAACAGGTCAATATCTTCCTTGCAGGAGGTAAACGCCCCAACTGCAACGATGACAGCGAAGAATGCCATAATGGATATATTCTTTATTTTTTTCATTCTTGTATGTGTTTTATGAGTTCTACTTGATTGATTAATAGCCATAATCATTGGTCAGCTTGCCATTACTGGTCGTGATAATCTGGCTCATAATAGGCAATAGCTGACGTTTATCCGGATTGTTAAAGTACATGTGGCTGATAAACCCATCACTCAGATACATTTCTATATTGGGTGCTGTACCTGTCGTGGCCTGCGTCCAGCTTTTCTTTGTCCATCCACCTGTTGGGTCAGTGACTGTCTTATCATCATTCTCACCACGCTGTAATCCATAAATGACCAATACACGTTCACCAGTTGTTATCGTATTATCCACGGTCCATTTATAACAAATAGAAGCTGGTACAGTGGCGTAATTACCTGTTGCATCCCGTAACGCCCTAAGGTTAGTCTCTGCCTTGTCAATACCGGCTTTCAACTGACCCCAACGTTCCAGGTCATACTTACGGATATTTTCACCACAGAATTCATATGCTCTTTCTTGCTTAATATTATCCAGGGTAAGAGGCAAATCAATTGGCGAAGCTGTATTTACAGGCAGATTAAATGCCCGGCGACGAACCTTGTTAAAGTATTCAGCTCCCTCAGTCCCGTTTAAGAACAGATCGGCTTCCGCAAACATTAACAACACATCCGCATACCTCAGAACAATCGGTGATACACCATCATCAGTTCCTGAAATCGGTGTTTTCACCCACTCAGCTCTCCATTTTGCAATGTTGAACCCTGTAATGCCGGAAGCCACATTTTGTTCCATGACTCCCAGGGTAGAATTTTTCTGAACCTTATATGGTACAACCGTAATGTCGCGACGTGTATCGTTTACATTATAATCATAATAAAAACTTGGCATTACTTTAAACTGTCCACCAATGGTTACCGTATTGTTCTTTCCATCAGCATCACGGGGCAATCCCAGATTATAGACCATACGTCCGCGTGTCCCCATTTTGTAAGGCAACTGCCAGATAGTTTCCCGTCCGTGCGTGGCTATATCCTGGCATTGTTCATAGAAGATATTCTTAAAACTCGGATCTAGTTTATAAATCCCATCAGTAATAATATCCTTGCAAGCCTGACGGGCAATGGTATAAAGTTCTGTCCGGCGTGCATCGGATACGGTGATTTTAATTTCTGCATCCCCTGTTCCCAATGGGCGCATGGAATAACCTGCAGCAGAAAGGCAAATGCGGGCAAGCAATCCTTTGGCTGCATCTTTGCTTAAGCGGTGGGTCGTATTCGTTACAGCTGTATTAGGACCGTATAACAAGGTAGAAGCTTCCTGTAAATCGCCAATGATATGATTGTAAATCGAATCCCTATTTGATTTAGGCAGATAGACAGTCGCCTGGCTCATCGGTTCAAACCAGGCTGGTACATCTCCCCACCATTTAATCAGGTCATAGTAGAAGAAAGCCCTCATGGTTAATGCTTCACCCAGGTAATGACCCATATCATTTCCTGCAGCAGGTTTCCCGAACTTACGTATCCCGGCAATGGCCAGGTTTGAACGTTCCACTCCCTGATAAATCCGGTTCCATGGATTATCGGCACCTGCATTGTTATATCCATCGGGCACTGTTGGGGATGAATTGTATAGCGCAAAATAGTCATCCGACTTGATTGAGCTTAGCGGGGCACCCGTTGACCATCCTTGACGGTATTCAATATCGGTATTTTCACCCATTTGTATCCACAGGCGGTTACGGTACGAATTGTTCTGTCCAAAAATATCATAAATGGCAGCAATAGCCTGATTGGTCGAATCGGGATTTGTGAATACCTGGTCATCGCTTAGCAACGATTTACTCGATACCTCCAATAGGTTATTACAGGAGCACAACGAGAACAGGACAACTCCAAGAACTACTTTTAATATATTCATTTTTTTCATTATCGTATGATTTTAGAAGGTTATGTTTACTCCAACATTGTAAGACCTGCTTTTTGGATAAGCAGAATAATCAACTCCCGGTGTGGCCGGTGTTGTGCGTCTTGTATCCACTTCGGGATCATAACCGGTGTATTTTGTCAAGATGAACAGGTTGTAACCTGAAGCATAGACCCTGAGTTTCTGTATATAAAACTTTGTTGTAAGTTTTTTTGGCAATGTATATCCCATAGTCAGGTTATTTAACCTCAGGAACGATCCATCTTCAATAGCCCATGATGTGATAGCATATTGTCCTGTTGGAGGTGACCACATGGTTGCATTTACATTCATAGCATTCAGGGTTGCTGCATCCGTTACCCGGTTGCCGGTAGCCGGATCAATGGTTGTATACGAATTTGCCGTTATTCCCAGCATATTCCGGTATTTGTAATTGTATTGAGAAGTCAACTCAATCTTATTGGCATTATAAATGTTATTTCCATATACCCAGTTGAAATTAGCTGCAATATCAAATCCCTTGTAGTTGGAATTAATGGTAAAAGCTCCAAAATGGGTTGGATTGGCATTCCCGATTAAAGTACGGTCAGCTTCTGTTATTTTTCCATCATTATTCAAATCCTTTACTTTCATAGCTCCTGGTCCCCAGCTGTTGGTACCGGCCAGGGCACTGTTGTCAACCAGCTTATTGCCGGCAGCATCCGAATAAACCTGTGTTGCGGCATCATAGTTTGGATATTTCGTTGTATTGGCTACGAACTTATTCCCGTTCCACATAAAATCATCCGCTTTATACATGCCATCGCTCACATACCCGTACATTAAACCGACCGGTTGTCCAACTGATACGGTATAACTGTTGGATGCAGAAGAAACACTTGTCCACGCTTCGTTAAAGGCCTGGGAAGTCAGGTTATCGCCTAACTTAAGCACTTTGTTTCGGTTAGCACTGATATTGAAGGCAACGTTCAGGTTAAAGTCTTTCGATTGAACAATAGCCACATTCAGGTTTAGCTCTATCCCTTTATTAGAGGTTGACGCTGCATTTTTCCAGATATTCGCGTAAGGTCCGCTAATTCCTAAGAGCAACAGGGCATCGTAGGTCGTATTTGAATAAGCCTCGATAGAACCATTGATCCTGTTTTTAAAGAAACCAAAATCAAGACCCCCGTTACGCGTTACCGTCGTTTCCCATTTCAGGTCAGGATTAGCCAGGGTTGTTCCTGCTGAAAAAATGGTTGAGTTCATGTCAGCCGGAATATAACTGGAATACGATGATTGATAGTTCCTGGTGAACATGGAGATTGGAATATTATCATTTCCAGCTTCACCGTAACCGCCACGTAATTTTAAGTTGGAAAGCCAACCGTCCGTACCTTTCATGAAAGATTCTTCAGAGATTCTCCATCCTACCGAAACAGAAGGGAAAAATCCCCATGGGTTTTTCTGGAATTTACTTGAACCATCTGCTCGCAACGAAGCGGCAAGTAAATACCGGTCTTTAATTTCATAGTTGATACGTGTGAAATAGGAGAATTTCCTGTAATCCGGCATAAATGTATGTTTGTTGGCTACACCGGTACCATCAGCCTGATTGCTCCAGGCATCCGCCGACATATAAGCCTTTGGGAAAGCTTCCACATCATGGGTGATATAATCCTGGGAATTAATATAGCTTTCCTGTCCGAGTATGAAGTTGATATTCTGATCCTGGAAAAGATTATCCTTCTTGTAAGTGATCAGGTTCGTATTTTGAAGAGTTGACGTATTCGTGTTCGTGATGAGTGTTGCCGGTGCGGCAGCATTATCCCTTTTCATGGCACCACCCTGAACTACATAATACGATGTTAACCCAAAGAAACGCTTGTCGTCTTTTGTCACATCGGTATAGCCGAAGGTGGAACGGAAATTCCAGTTCTTCGTCAGGTTGATGCTGACCCCGCCATTCGCATTAAAATTATCACTTTTCTGGTAACGGTTGTTATCCTGTGTTGCAACCAACGGTGAATAAAGACTGGCAGCCGCTTCGGTGTCATCGTTATCGGTCGTTAGATTCTTTAATGGGATAGGGGTATAAATCACGGCATTTTTTACACGTGAGTCGGAGGTTGATTTTTCAGTACCTGTCTGGTCATTTGCTCCCGGGCCGTTTACAGTAGTTCCTGCATAACGTGCTGCCAGATCAATTGCAAGCCAGTTAACCGGGGTGATATTCAATTTCAGGCTGAGGTTGTCGCGTGTATAATTCGACATATACATGATCGCTTTATCATAAATATGGTTGTAACTGGCATTGTACTTTACTATTTTTCCGCCGCCACCCAGCGAAATGGTATGGTTTTGTGTAATGCCTGTATTGCCGAAGGTCTTATTTTGCCAGTTGGTTCCTTTTACGGATTTGTATAAATCAATGTCCCCGTAACTTCCAAAATAATTTTCATATTCACTGGCCACTTTATTATCCCAAACGGCTCTTTCATATTGCTTTTGAGCAAACTGGTAAGGCGAAAGCACATCCAACAACGCGGGTACTTCCTTTACACCTACAAAACCATTGTACGAAACAGTCAGCTTTCCGGCCTGTGCCGATTTAGTGGTAATAATGATAACCCCGTTGGCACCCCGCGATCCATAAATAGCTGTGGAAGAAGCATCTTTCAACACATCAATAGTTTGGATTTCCGAAGGAGCAATATCCTTGATATCATCTTTGGTAAAACCATCCACGATATATAGCGGGGTATTACTCTGTGTAATAGAACCTCCACCCCGTACACGGATCTTTATTTCAGCATCCGGCGAACCTTCGGTAGTGGTAACCTGTACACCCGGCAACTTGCCCGTAATGGCTTCTGCGGCACTATTAACAGGAATATCTCTCAATTCTTTTTCACTCACTGACGAAACTGAACCCGTTAAGTCTTTCCTCTTTTGGGTACCGTATCCAACAACGACTACTTCATCCAGCGATTTGTCACTGTTCTGCAGCGTTATATTCATCACATTCCCTTTGATTTGAATTTCCTGCTTTTCCATACCAATGTAGGATACTACCAGTACTTTCCCGTTTTCAGGAACGTTAATTTTATAGGCACCATTCACATCAGTAATTACTGCCGTGGTAGTACCTTTTACAATTACGGAGGCCCCGATAATTGTTTCACCGGATGGATCTTTTACGACTCCTGAAACTGATTTTACCTGGGCACTCAGAGCACCAAAGCTAAAAACCGATATCAGGAATGATAACACCAAACGATTGAAAAATAGCTTTCTTAATTGCTTTGCTTCTTTCATTGTTTTTTCATGTATTAGATTATTTATTGAATAATATGTTTAATGGAACAAAAGTATGATATTGTTTAGGTATAAATGTGCAAAAAATGACGTATATCGGTGGAATTTTTGACTTTATTGCAACTTTATGTTAATACATCGAGGGACATTTCCTGAAACCCGTGTACTCCTGTTTTATATTGATAGGGGGTTGCCAGGGGGTTGCGAGGGGGTTCAGTGAGGTTTAGCCCTCCGAACCCTAAGGCAACCCCCTCGCAACCCTAAGGCAACCCTAAGGCAACCCCCTCGGAAGTATGACCAAATGATGACTTTTAAATCAGAAATTGATTTTATTTTTTTTAATTTTTTTAATCTCCCAAGGTTAAAACCTTGCGCCACAATATCGGTCATGCCTCCGGCATTTGCTAAATGCAATGAGCAAGTTCCGGAGGAACGACCGATATTGTAGCAATGGAATTTATTCCGTTGTTATAAACGACCGATATTATAGCAATGGAATTTATTCCGTTGTAATAAAAATAAATCGTTGTTAGGCATGACCAATATTGTAGCGATGGAATTTATTCCGTTGTAAGTATGAAAAATTTTAAACTTTCACTTGACCGAAATCTAGAATAAAATCAGTAGTTTTGTATTCAAACTTTTCCGGTGATTACCCGTTCACTTGCCATCTCGTTTACAGGCAGGTAGTGGATAACCCAAGACTCAACCATGATCGACCAATCAACCATAGACCGGATTACCGATGCAGCCCATATACAGGATGTCGTCGCTGATTTTGTTACCCTGCGAAAACGTGGGGTAAACCTGTTGGGTCTATGTCCTTTCCATAATGAAAAGACGGGATCGTTTACCGTATCGCCCGCCAAGGGTATTTTCAAGTGCTTTGGATGTGGCAAAGGGGGCAATTCTGTCCATTTCATCATGGAACATGAGCAGATCTCGTATTATGAAGCCCTGAAATACCTGGCGAGGAAATACCACATTGAAGTAGAGGAACGGGAGCTTTCGCCCGAAGAAATGGCGGTGCGCAACGACCGGGAAAGCATGTTGCTGGTCAATGACTTTGCACAAAAGCACTTTGCTCATACCCTTCACAACCATATTGACGGGAAATCCATTGGACTGAGTTATTTCCGCGAACGTGGTTTCCGTGACGACATCATTAATAAGTTCCAGCTCGGATACAGCCTCGAAGTACGGGATGCCTTTACACAGGCCGCCATGAAAGCGGGATACAACAAGGAATACCTTGTCAAAACCGGGCTGACCATAGAAGGTGACAACAACTACCTGGGCGACCGTTTCCGTGGCAGGGTGATGTTTCCGGTACATACCCTCTCGGGAAAAGTAGTGGCTTTCGGGGGGCGTATCCTCAAAAAGGACGATAAAATGGCGAAATACGTCAACTCGCCCGAATCGGAAATATACCACAAAAGCAACGAACTCTACGGAATTTATTTTGCCAAACAGGCCATCGTTAAACAGGATCGCTGCTTCCTGGTAGAAGGATACACCGACGTGATATCGATGCACCAGAGCGGCATTGAAAATGTAGTGGCCTCTTCAGGAACATCCCTTACTCCGGGACAGATCAGGTTGATACACCGTTTCACCGAGAACGTAACCGTTATTTATGACGGTGATGCAGCAGGTATCAAGGCTTCAATCCGTGGAATTGATCTATTGCTGGAGGAAGGATTGAATATCAAGGTACTGCTCCTACCCGATGGTGATGACCCCGATTCTTTTGCCCGCAAGCATAATGCTTCCGATTTCATCGAGTATGTTGAGAAGAACTCTTCGGATTTCATTCGTTTTAAGACAAACTTATTATTGAAAGATGCCGGCAATGACCCAGTGAAGCGAGCCGGCCTGGTACTCGATATCGTACGAAGCATTTCCATCATTCCCAACACAGCCATCCGGGGCGAATATGTAAAGGAGTGCAGTACCCTGTTGAATGTGGACGAACAAATGCTCTACTACGAAATCAACAAACTCAAAAATACCGAAAACGAGAAGAATGCCACCCGCCGTCAGAACGATTCAAATCATTTTCCTCCGATTGAGGAACCCGAAGATAGAACTACCCGGGCAACCAGTGGTTCAAAATTTGAGGAACAGGAACGCAGCATCCTGCAGGTGCTGATCAAATATGGTGATGCTGTGTTGTATTATGGCGATGAGGAGAAAAAGCAACCAGTGACAGTCGGCACATATATCCTGGAAGAACTGGAACAGGACAACCTTGTGTTCAGCAACAGCCTGCATTCGTTGATGCTGGAAGAGTATAAAAAGAGTTACAGGCAAGAAAATTTTGCTGTGCAACGCTTCTTCCTATACCACTCGCAGAGCGAAATAAGCAACCTTACTGCCGACCTGATTTCTGAGAAATACACCTTGAGTAAAATTCATTCCAAGATAAAGAAAATTGAAGCAGATGCCGACCGGTTAATAGAATTGGTTCCCCGTGTCGTGTTTGAATTTAAAAACTGCCTGATACTCGAAATCATGCGGCAGAAACTAACGGAGATGAAGATTGCCAACGAAAACAAAAACAATGCCCTGGTGGATGAAATCATGCGCGAAATGAGCAAGCTGGAAATTGTAAAGAAACAACTCTCAAAGACACTCGGCGAGAGAATTATCATAAAATTATAAATAATCATTCAACTGACTTTTTCAATATTTTGAACGATTGGACAAAGCTGACACAGAAAACAGATGATCTTATTCAATGAACTTATATTCGGACCCATACACAGTCGCCGGCTGGGTCTGTCACTGGGTGTAAACCTGTTGCCGGTAGATGCCAAGATTTGCTCTTTCGATTGTATTTACTGCGAATGTGGTTACAATACCACCATGAAGGACTCCCCCATTCCCAACAGGGAACAGGTACGGGAAACACTGGAAGCTAAGCTTAAGGAAATGAAAGCGGAAGGACAGGTACCTGATGTCATTACTTTTGCAGGGAACGGGGAACCAACTTTGCATGCTGAATTCGAAGGAATCATTGACGACACCATTTCTTTGCGCAACACCTACTGCCCTACGGCAAAAGTAAGTGTATTGTCCAACTCTACCCGCATCCACAAACCCCAGGTGTTTCGTGCTCTGAATAAGGTGGACAACAACATCCTGAAATTCGATTCAGCCATCGACCGGACCATGAAACTGATGAATTGTCCCGTTGGCAAGCATATCAATGTGGCGTGGTTTATTGAGCACCTGAAGAAATTTGACGGGAATCTAACGATCCAGACCATGTTCCTGCGCGGTGAATTTAAAGGGGAGCAATTCGACAACACGACAGATACGGAAGTAGAAGCATGGCTGAAAGCCATGGAAGAAATACGTCCGCAGGACATCATGATTTACTCCCTCGACCGGGAAGCCCCCACCACCACACTGGAGAAAGTAACCGTGGAAGAGATGAATGTAATTGCTGCAAAAGCACGTGAACGTGGGTTTAATATTTCTGTTGCAGGGTAAAACCAACTTTAAACCTAACAACCCTCATACCTGAACAAACCTCAAAGTGTGCATAGCACCTTTGAGGGTCTATAACTTTGAATTTCTACGTATTTAATACACCTGTGCTTATTTAAAGATTCAAAGCCACGAATCTATATTCCAACCAAGTAGCTATGAAAATACTTATCTGCCCGCTGAACTGGGGATTGGGACATGCCACCCGGTGCGTACCTATCATTCGGGAACTCATAGATAGTGGTCATGAGCCGGTATTGGTAGCTGATGGTTTTCCGCTTGAATTCCTGAAACAAGAATTTCCTACCCTCCGTTTTATAGAATATCCTTCTTATTCCATTCATTATTCCGCCGGGACATCACAGCTGGGAGCCATGTTCATCAGCCTGCCAAAAATAATACGGGGGATAATGAAGGAACATACCTGGCTAAAAAACGTACTTAAAACCGAACATTTCGATCAGGTTATTTCGGACAACCGCTTCGGGATGTGGAGCAAAAGCTCCCATTCCATCTACATAACCCATCAGGTAATGGTCAAAATGCCCAAAGGATGGAAGTTTCTTGAGCCATTGGTTCACAGGCTCCACGTTGGATGCATCAACCGCTTCAATGAGTGCTGGATTCCTGATACTGCTGGGAACGTGGGATTATCGGGTGATTTATCACACAAGTATCCGTTGCCTGCGAATGCCAGGTATATTGGACACCTGTCCCGCTTTCAGGGAATGGGTAAAATAAAGCAGAATACGGCTTACGAAGTGGTAGCAGTGGTATCCGGGTTAGAACCTCAGCGCGGGATATTTGAAAAGTACATTATTGAGCGCTATAAGAATGCACCCCATAAGACACTGCTTGTTGCCGGTCAGCCACAGGAAGGTAATAAAGAAACCCGGGTAGGGAATATTACAAGAATATCCCATCTTGCTGATGTGGAGCTGGCATCAGTACTCCTTGGCACCACACGTATCATTTCCCGATCGGGATACTCCACCATCATGGACCTGAAAGTGCTGGGATGCCTCGATAAAGCTGAATTAACCGCTACTCCCGGTCAGACAGAACAGGAATACCTGAAGATAATGCATAATTATTAATGCATAATTCATAATATCAGGGAAAGGCTTTATTAGCTATCTTGTTTGTAATAAACAACAAAGCCGTCACTAAAAGCAACGGCTTACAATTTATCCTATCGCAGAAGATTCATAACCTACAACGCGGAACACGGAACTTTTCAAACTTTCAAACTCTTCAAACCCTTCAAACTCCTTTCACCCTATCCTGTGAATATCTGCAAAAGTCCGTTTTACACCACGCGTGTATTTCACATCTGAATAGCCGAAAATCACAAACAGGCCTTCACGGGAAGGGTATTTAATGCCATATTTATCACGGAACAACCGGGCTTTTTTACCTTTCTGTATAAACGGATGGATGGCTCCAAGCATGCAGGTACCCAATCCCAGGGACTCTCCGGCTATCATGGCATACGTAGCTGCAATGATAGGATCGGCAGGATCAGAATAGGGCGACCCGTAGAAATACATAGCCAACGGGGCATCATAGTTGATCCAGTTCTCACCTTTACTCATGCTGTCCACATAAATATCAAAAACAGGTTTCATAAAGTTCTGCATCATCTCATTATCTTCTTTTCCCCAGAATGGACGCATCAATCCCAAAAACCAGGAAGAAGTTATCCAGCGAATCCTTTTCAGGTAGTTGGAAAATTCAACGGCAAAATTATGCACCTGGGTCTTGTTTTCCAGCACCATCACATGTACATCCGAAGGAGGTATCCCCATAGGGGCAGTTTGTGCAGCTTCAAGTATTTGATTAATTTTCTCCTGTTCAACAGGCACATCCTTAAACTCACGGATACTCCTGCGATGTTGAAGCATAGCCAATAGACTTTCATAAGAAGGAACATTGCTTTTATCGGGCAAGTTGAATAATTCGACAGGAGACAAGGAGCGTCCTTCAATAGCAATAACACCTGAGGGGCATATCATCATGCAATGCCCACACGCTATACAGCCAAACATTGGAGTGTCAGATTTGACTACTTTGTGGTCGACAATTTTGAAACTAAAATCCTTGCATACTTCTACGCATAGTCCGCAACCGGTACACTTTTCAATATCAATAAAGACATTAGCAGCCTCTTTGACCCTGGAGGTTGGAATAGACATAATGGTTTATGTTTTTAAGTTTTAGGGACATAATAAATACAAAAGTATATATAATATTTATATTCACTCACTTCCTGAACAAAAAAACCGCTGAGAAATTCCCAGCGGTATAAAAATACGAAACAATATTATTTTAAAGAACTATCTCCTGTTTGAGTCCGAACTCCTGGAGTCGCTTTTAGACTCACTTCTTGAATTAGACTCGCTTCTTGGAGCAGGTGCTGATCGTGGTGCACTTACGTTTTGCTGACGTTGTTCTACTTGTTGCCTTTGTACCTGAGGCCTTGGTTGACTAACTGCAGGTGACTGACGGTAGTTGTTGTTGCTTTCACGGGTTACCGTATTCGACGGCCTGTTATCTGAATTTAGCGTACGTTGTTGATTATTCGGGTTATATGCCGGACGTGATTGATAATTATAATTGCGTTCACGGTCTACAGAGGAGTTCTGAGGAACATTTACAGGAGCCGAATAGCTTCTTGAATTGTTATTTCGTCCATCCATGTTACCCCGTACATTGTTGTTATAGTTTGAAGTACGTGTTCCGTTCTGGTAGCTTTGATTTCTGCTCCCTGAGTTATCAAATCCCCTCACCGGCCTGGTTACGGATGAACTGCCCTGATATGCATTGCGGTATTGTACATTGGCTCCTCCACGTCTGAATTCAAAATCACTTTTATTCCGCATGGAGTTATTTCTGCTGCTAAACGAGCGTTCCGGATATCTGACCCCTAAATCATTCCGCCTGTTGGAATTAATGTATCTGGCTGCTGAGGCATTCCTTATGCTGTTTGTATAGTAATACCGTTGGTTGTGATTGATATGTGAATATACATGTGAATAATACTCGTTTATGCCATAGGGCCTGTGGTGATGGTAATAGGTTGGATAATAGCCCCAGTAATACGGGGAATTCCAGCTAAAGTAATTTG
>Ga0302286_10002040_pt1 | contig 14333 bp, 30 predicted proteins | sample III_Fen_E2_3_FD_198765 | JGI IMG/M metagenome (GOLD analysis project Ga0302286, IMG submission 198765) | Peat permafrost microbial communities from Stordalen Mire near Abisko, Sweden - III_Fen_E2_3 | ecosystem: Environmental > Terrestrial > Soil > Wetlands > Permafrost | place: Sweden: Abisko...
GCACGATTGCCAAGGGGGTTAAATGAAAAAGTTTTTTGTTACTCTTTTTGGGATTTTAGTACTTCCATTAGTACTCTTAGATTTTACTATTGAAATAATAAAGGATGAATTATTATGACTTATGCAGAATATTTATTATTAGCAAAAACAAAGAAAATATCCGACCATTTTACGCTATATGACGTTTGTCATTCGGATACAGCTTTACAATATAAAATAGACAACACGCCAACGGCGCAAATAATTGTTAACGCTACGCAATTAGCGAATAAATGCTTAGAGCCTATTAGAAAACATTTTAATAAACCGTTGGTTGTAAATTGTATTTTTAGAAGTCCAATACTAAATACTAAAATCGGCGGGGCAACAAATAGCCAACACCGTTTTGGACAAGCGTGTGACTTTGTAATCTCTGGTGCTGATTTAAAAATAGTTTTTGCGTGGTGCAAAACTAATTTAGACTACGACCAAATTATTTTCGAAAATCAATGGATTCATATAAGTTACAACAACACTGGAAAAAATAGAAAACAAGCATTGAAATTAGTTAACGGTAATTATTTACCAGCATAAAAGAAAGTAGGGAATTATGACAAACGTAAAAGAAACAGCAGTAAAATTAGTAAATTTAGTAATTGCAGATGCACAGGACAAAGATTTATCGGGTGAAGAAAAAGAACACAAAGTATGTGAATTTCTTGTCAAACTTGATGATGCTTTACCTGTAGCGGATTTTATACCAAACGCTTTAGAAGCTGAAATTTTAGAGTTTGGAGTTGATAAAATTCAAGAATATTTCGCAAAACTAGATATAAAAGCATTAGTAAAAAAATGCTATGAACGCATTAAACATTTATTTCACAAAGCTTAACTTCCTAACCTCGAGGATTAAATCTCTCTCTTAGCTCTCTCAAATTATTTGAGGGGGCTATTTTTTTGCCTATTTGTTATGATTGTAACGTAAAAATGTAATATATTTGTTATAAATAGTAAATGCTCACGGAATGCTCACAGCATATATTAAATCTATCAAATCTATCAAAATGAGAATAACCCTGAAATCCTTTATTTGTCTTATTTTATTAAATTGATTAAATCTATTAAATCCTTTAATTTACCCTATAATCACCCTGCTAAGGTGTTGTGGGGAGTAATCTTCACCGAGGGTTCGAATCCCTCTTTCTCCTTTTTTAAAGAGACTTTCGAGATTTTCGGCAGTCTCTTTTTTAATGTCTTTTTTATGGAATGCTCACGAAAATGCTCACGAAAAGTTAAGTAAATATTTTTTGTTCTAATTGAGCCGTTGCACTTGTGTGAACTTCTGCCATTATGTAAGAATAAATGTCATTAGTTGTACTAGTTTTTGCGTGTCCTACTTGTCTTGAGATATATACATCGGGTAATCCAAGGGAATGCATTAAGTCTACAAATTGCCCTCTAAGATCGTGCAGCCTTATATAATCTTTTGGGTATCCACATAAAACAAGCAACGAATCAAATCTATCGTTTACCCAATTTGCACTTACTGGATTATTATTTTTACCTTTAAACAAAAATCCCGAGAATATTTCATATTTTTGGATATGCCATTTTATAATTTTACCAACCGTATCGGGATAATTTACAATCCTTCTAGATTCTTTTGTTTTATTTCTGCTTTTTAATTCTCTATTTGTATATTGTTTTTCAACCCATATTTGATTTTTTTTAAAGTCAACGTCTTCTTTGACGAGTGCCGAGTACTCTCCGAGCCTCATACCTGTAAATATAGCTAACGAAAATATACAATAAAAATCTTGCATTTTTTCTTTACAGGTTTTATTAATTTTTTTAATCTCATCTACTGTAAATCTACGTCTTAGTACCTTAGGTTCTGACACTTTCTCCATTTCTTCAAAAGGATTATAGCCGATAAGTTTATGTTTTTTTGCATAGTTAAAGGCTGCTATTGCGAATTTTCTACATCCGTTAATCACATAAGGGCTTTTTTTAGCTTTTTGCATTTCTATAGTCCAATTTTCGATATACAAAGAAGATATATTTTTAATCTTGGTATTGTGGAAAAAAGACAAATGATTTTTTAAATATCCCTTGTAGTTTTTATATGTTCCTTTCGCATAATCTGGTGAATCATTTACATAGTTCAAAAAGATACTAGCAATATCAAAAAATACAGAATTTCCATTTATTACAATTTTACCATTTTCAAGTTCTTTTAATCTCGACAATTCCGCTTTAGTAGCTGACCTTTTTTCAAGGAATCCAGATTTGCGTACTTGTTTTCGTTTCTTATCACCATTTTTAGTAAATTCGTTAGATGGTATTTCAATAACATATTCCCAAGTAAATTTAGTTTTTTCCTTATTCCATCTTTTGCCTACTGACATATATTCCCCCTTTCTGAATTGTAAATAATCGCATTATACCACACGTTTAAATTTCCAAGGGTGCGAATCCCTGAATGCTATAACATCTGATCTCAAAACCATTTTTAGGGGTTCATAATCTCTATAAGGAATTATGCCTTTTTCCATAATCCATTTTCGGAATGTGTGATATTTTATCCCAGTGATTAAAGACGCCTCTTTGATACTTATTTCTTCATTACTAATATTTACAATCTTACCCATTTTTAACCTACTTTCTATTCATTATTTTATCTAATATCGCTATAAACTTTTTTACATTTTCTTTCTTAACTGTTCTTTTACCCATCCCACCGATTATTAAAGGTGATAAATGTTCTGATGCTGCTTTGATTGAAATTAGTTCATAACTCCAAACGCAGGTTTTCATTTCGCTTATTTTTCTGAGTGATACTTCTGTATCAATTCTTTTTAGCGGCGGTTTTTGTGTAAAATTTGCAACTATTACGTTGTCTTTCATAAACTCATCACCGATTTTAATAAACTCCAAATACGAGGGCGATTTTCTAAAGTTGTTTTCGATTGTCTCTTGATATGCCATTTATGCCTCCAGTTCTGCTAGTGCTTGTTGTAACGCTCCATCATAAGATATTGGTTTTATGCCAGTTTGACTGCTAAGATTAATTGATTTAATGAGTATTCCAACCATCTTATCTTTGAGTTGGAGTTGTTTATAGTAGCAGTTTGGATTATCTTTGCACTCAATATTATCAGTTGAATAATCCTCTAAGTGTCTTTGAGGCAACGCCATTGTGCAATCGCAAAACAATATTTCATTTTTGTTGTCTTTATCTTCAAATATCCTTATAAATTCGCAGTCTTTCATTCTTAATCCTCCTTCGTTTCTGATATTGCGGTTTCAACATCTATTATGTTAGAGTGTGCTTGTTTTAATTCTTTTAATATTTCCTCTAGTACTAATATAATTTTGTCTTCGTATCTCATTTCCTCGCCTTTCTTTAACTCTTTCTCTGTCTTTGGTTATACTTTACCGTGCGGAGGGTTAAACATTCATTGAGCATGAAGCTGTTGCCCTCTCGTTAAACATATTGTTATATTCCGAATATCATTTTTGTTAAAATACCGATAACATAGATAGTAATTAGCAAAATAGTTCCCAATATCGGTGCGGTAATAAATACATTAAAGGAGTTACACTCTAGCCCTCCGATTGCGCATACAAATGCACCGACAAGAGCTGTTCCAAAATATGTTGCACTACCTATTAATAATTCGTTCATCTTCCCCTCCATTCTTTATTGTAATTAACTGGCTTGTTTAGTTTCAAGCATTAAAATATTGTTATTTGTTAGGCTTATAAAATTGTTCACTTTGAAATACTTTTCAGCTCCTTTTGCCATTTCAGGGGAAAACTCTTTCTTAATGTCCTCTTTTTTGGTTATCCATCCTAGAAGCCTTGCAACTTCTACGTTCATAGCCTTTGTAAACTCGATGTCAAACTTAACGTGCATATTGTCGTTTTTGTAGACTCGATACTCCATAAAAACTTTATCGCTGTTTTTGTAATAAACAAAGTATTTTACGCCTGTTGTTTTTGGTAACTCGCAATCTCTTTCAACGATAAACCCTAAGTTTTGAGCGATTACAAAAATATCATTTAAACGCTGTTTTTCTGATGAATAGTTGTTATCCCTTTTCCTGTCCGAGTTTCTCCAACTCATATATGTATAGTCAAAAATGTTTGTCATTATAATTCGATAATCTAAAACATAATGAGAAATTGTTGATTTGTCAGACCATATTCTCTTATTGCCCCACTCCCTAGTTTCAAAGGCTCTTTTATTAGAAACATATTGCTTGACATTTTCAGGGCTAGATAACTTTTTGTAGAAGAAAACTAACTGGTCTGAATAGTATTTGTTGGCGTTTTTTATTACCCACATAACAACAACCCATATATTTTCTATCGTGAAATCTATTGTCAACAAATTCCTAAAATCCTGAATAAATTTTCTTCTCGTATCGCAAGTTAATTTCTCTTTCAACTCGCCGAATTCTTCAAATAGAATCGTCCAGTATTTAGTTTTTAAACCTGTCATTTGTTTTTGCATAGACTTTTGTATCGTATAGAGTTCAATTCCAAGATTATTAAATATTTCTCTGTTCAATCCCTTTAAGGCGTTGAAGCTATCTAAAAAGTTTTTATACTCATATTGGTACAACTCCACGAGCATACTTGCTTTGTTTTCGGCTTGCACGAGCCTGTTCTTTATATCCTCTTTGCTTGTTTCCTCTGTATTTTTATCTTCTTCTACTTTAAAAAAGTCGCTGATAAATTGTGAAAAAGCTGTTTCGTTAAACTGCTTTCGTTCGTATTGCCTATTGCAATCATTGTATTCTTCAGTGCGGTACTGTCTTTCTATTTCGACAATATCAACAACTGCTCTTGCCTTTCTATCTGCATCTAGAAAATCAAAACTATCAATAACAATGCTCTTTGACCTGCTGTCCTCAATGGCTCTTTTAATATTCTCGCTATCTTTCCATCTTTGAGGAATAACTAAAAATATCTTTTTACAGTTTGAATTGCTTATGATCTGAATCGCCCAATTCTCAAAATCACTATAAGGCGGATTGCAAAAAACATAATCAACTGGTTTATCAAGTAAATATGTAGAATAGAAGTCGGTACCTAAAACTATTGTTTCCGCATCAAGTCTTTCGAGCAATATTTTACTTTTTTCGATTACATAGTAATTTTTTATGCCAGCCGGTAAATATTTTTTAAGGTTGCACGTTCCGCAACCAACATCTAGCCACTCTTTATCTCCCTCAATTCTATATTTAAGGCTTTCAATCATTGCCTTTGTAGTCGGATAAAATTCAAAGTCTTGGTTATTCTCTTTCAATTCTTCCACTAAATTTGCTATTCCCATATCTTCTCCTCATATCTTCCGTACATCAAATAAAAAGACTTCTAAATCGAAGCCTAGTCTATGTAAATTAATTCGTCTTTCCTAACTCCTGTTTTGCTAAATACGTTTTTTGCTTCCATTCCCTCAAGGCTTCTATGAAAATTCTGCTCTAGTAAAATCATCTTTTGCATATTCCCAAGTTCTGTAAGTTTACTCAAATTGTTCCTATGCAGTTTTATTGTTCTTCTCGGTACAAAGTGATGCCATTCACAAGGTTTGTCAAAAGTCATTTCCGCAACTTCCCAAAGTGCAATGGGTTCAACTCGTCCGTTCCGCAAAATAAAAGTCGGGTATCTGTCAACATCTGTTTCGTTGTCGCTTGCTGTGTTTGATTTAGTCATACATTAGCCTCTAACTTTTTATTCAAACTTGCGGCTAATCTTCTTGCATACCCACAAAAGTCATTCATAGATGAACGGTTTTTATCATCCCACTTTTTGAATTTAGTCTCATTTGTTCCGTTATTTGTGTAATCATCGTATATTTCACGCTCGTAAGGTTTACAAACTGCAAAAGAGTTTAAGCAATCTATAAGGTCTTTATCTGGTGTTTTGACGTGCTTTTCTACTGTTTTGTAAATTTCTTCTGGTGCTGGATTAAATGCAGTAAAGCAATATTCTAAATTATTATCACTATCAATTGCCTTTGCCCCAGCTTTCCCATTTCCAAGTAATAAAGTAGCCGTTCTAGCTATTTCGTCACTCATTGCATAAAATGTAATCCCATCGCTAGGATTTAAAAATTCGTATAGTTCTCTCAAGACACACACTCCAATCTACTCTTATCAAACAACCCTGTTTGACCGTTTACTATGTTTGAGATAATGGGCTGTTGCTCTTGAACTAAAGTGTATTTTTTGTGTGTACTTCCTTCTACTGGCTCGGTTAGAATTATATAGCCCTTATCCCTTAAAATCTGTATTGCTTTTTGTGGTGCTGGGATAAATTGAGCAGTTAAGCCCATTGTTGTTCTTGGGCTTATTTTTAAAAGTCTTAAAACTTTTTCATATTGAAACTCTTTATGTTCTTCCATTCTTTCATCCTCCTCTTAACTTTTTCTTTAATTCCTCTGTAGTAAAATCTTTTGGTATCGGCGCTCGTTCTTTTCCAAGTTCTTCAACTGTTTTTATGTCGAGTACTTTGTTTCTAAACGCTCCTCTTGGTTTTGGTTCATCTTTTGGGGTAAAACTCCCTTTTATAGTGTTTGTCATTACTTCTTTGTAAACCCAATTATGTTTGTTTAGGACTGCGTAAAAGTCTTTGTATGCTTTACCGTTAGCTTTTATGTAACTTGATAGCTTTTCAACGGCTTGGTTAAATTTATCTCCGTAAATTGTTTTTAGTTTCTCCAAATTTTCATCAGAGAGAAAAATATTTTTAAATTCGCCTAATACATTCTTATCTTTCTTATTACTTTCTTTATCCTTTTTATATAGTTTGTACTTTAAATTGCAGTTTGTTTTGCACTTTGTTTTGTACTTTGAATTGCACTTGTCACAAATTTTAGGCTGATAATCATTGTATTTATTGACTTTGATTAAAGTGTACGAACGTTTGCATTTTGCGTTTATTTTGTACCGTTTTATCTTCAAATCTTTTTCCAATAATTTCAAAAATTTTTCAGTAGTTCTTACATTCCATTTAAAAGTAGTTGTTAAAAAATCTACGGTTGTTGAAAAATATCCTCTAGGAATAATTATCAATTTTTCGCTTACCAAAGTTGGCTCACTACAAAAATAACGAGCGTGTTCGATAATCCATAACCAAGCTTCATATTTTGTAAATTTTCTATTTTCCCTTGATGGGTGAAGCCAACTATTTTCTAACTTTCTACTAATGGAAAAACTGCCAAAGCTTCTGTCTTCCATTTCTTCTCCTTAATTCTTCCTACTAAAAAGGGGCTATGTTTCAAGCCCCCCGATAAATTAATCTGATTTTTTGTAAGTGTTTAATACTGCGTATTTCTTATCTTCTCTGTTTGTCAGTATGTCGATATTCACATACCCTGCATCGTTTACATTTACAAGTAAGAAGTCTATAAACTGTTCTTTTTTAATACTTAGTTTAATAATTTCTCCGTACTCTGTTTCTTTTACGTCTACGAATAGACCTTCTGCAAATACTTTTTCTGCCATTGTTCCTACCTTTCTAAATAGATTCCTAACTCGTTTGCTAATCCCTCAAAATATTCTATTAGCTTGTTCATTTCAGATACATCAAATTTTGAACTACCAAAATAAACTTTAAAAATTAAAGCCTCTTGAAATCCAATAAATGATTTACCCATTATTTTTACCGCCCTAAATGCCTTTCTTAAACTCGGCTCTGTTTCGGGCAATCCTACGATTAAATCGCTCTTTACCTCACAATGTTCCAAACCCGATATATAAACGTCCATCTCGTCGTTGCCAGTAGCCTTAGAAATCGATTGTATGAGTTTCCAAAGTAGCGCATTTTGCTCTAAACTCCGACTTGATTTATAATCTTTAATATCAAGCGAGTATTTTTTATTAAGTTCAAGCCGTCCAGTATATCCGAACGGCTCAAAAATAAGTTCATTGTTTTGTTGTTTTAATTCAGCGTTTATCCGCATAATGCCTCACTGATTCTTTCAGCTTTTTTATTGGTTAAGTTTGCAATATCAGTAGCTGATTTATTTGAATTTATTTTATCCATAATTGCAAGCTTTAATTCAACCGCAGTCTTTAAGCCCTCTTTGATTTTTTCAAAGGCTTTCAGGTCTGCTTCAAATCTGTAAATAACAAAATGCTGTTCAAAGTTAGGGTTATAGGCTACATAATCACACCATTTGCGCCCTGTGACATACATTTGCATTTGCATCTGCCAAATATAAGCGGATGAAACATTTTTGCGGTCTAACATAACTAGAAAATAGTTTTTATTATTATGGCATTTTATTTCTACAAGTCCATCTTCACCCACTAAGCCATCAGGACTACAACCGATATGCTCATCCAATTTGCAAAATGTAACTTCTTCAACTTGTTGGTTTGTTTCCATTTCATAGCAAAATCTTGCGCTTGCTTCAAGTTCGTTGCCTCTTGCCATATCATCATTGGTGTAGCTGTCACTTTGTAAAGCATAGTAATCAGCCATTAATTCCGTAACGTATGTTTCAAGCCCTTTGCCGTTGCTCGCTATTGGTTGAGCGTGTGAAGCGGTAAAAACCCCCTTGCGGAGGTTTAACCAAGCTTCTGAACCCTGTTCTATATCTCTAATTACTTGCATTGGCATATCCTCCAATTTTCTTGCGTTGTTCTGCCATAGCTTTGTTAAAAGCACCTTTGTTTGCAACTTCATTTTTGTATTTTTCGTTGAAGTTTGAAAAATCAGCAAAACTTGTTAAGTTTTCAATCTCTGATAAAATATCAATGTCGTTACTATTTTTAGAAGATAGTTGCACAACATTGTCGGGATTTTCGGGTAAATCTTCCCCCGCATAGATATAAAGACCTAAACCGTGTCTTGCAATAGCCTTTGTTAATGCTCTTTGTATTGATTTATTCGCATCAAATGAGGTTATTTTATCTAGCGGCATTGACTTGTTTTGAAAGTCCATAATCGGTAAATATTCAATATGTTCAAGTTCATTAACCGTAACTCCGACTTTTACCCAAGCTGTTCTGCTGTCGGTGAAATAAATACATCCCTCAAGTGTTTCATATACTTTATAAGTAGCTGTTGGATGAACCTTTTTCAACTCTCCCCAAGCCCACGCCCAAGATAAGTAGTTAAATTTTCCTTTTGTTTCTGTTTTGTCTTTAACGTTGATTCCGTTTAAGACTTCAAAATAGTTTTTTTCTGTAATACTTTGTTGCATATTATTTCTCCTTATTATTATTTTGTATAAATATTTGAAATTCTTGTAATTCTTTCTCTGTCATATGTTTAAGTATTAAAGATAACGCTTGATTTCCTGCTAGATGTGGAGTTTCTAAAATATCTGTAAACCATTTTGAAGATGTGCCAAATTTTTTGATGGCGTATCTATAACCTTTTGGTTGAATATATGGTCTATACTCTATTTTATAAAGTCCGATTTCCGTATAATCTGCTTCGTCTTTCATCTACTCCCCTCCTATAAGTGGTGTAATTGTTACTTTTCGCTTACAGTTGACCCTATCCAAAATAATGCAACCATTTTTTACTGCACAGTCTTGGCAATCATTATGTTTAAGTGCTTGTTGAGTAAAATGCTCTATAGCTTCCTCGCTAGTTTTGTATTTACCTACATTCCCATTTATATCAGGATGCTCAAAACAATAATCATCATTTAAAGTCTTTATATCTTCTGCCATTAACTTGATAATCTTGTCTTTAATTGCTAGTTGATTACATTTTTCTCTCATCTGTTTGTTTTGTTGGGTGAGTTGTTCGTTTTTAAGAAAATATTTAGTACATACTTGTTCCATTCTTGTTTTTTCCCCACGGAAAAATTGTAACTCTTTTTCTAAGAAGTCTATTTGTCCTTGATGTGCAATATTATTTAATTCAATGCAACTCTTACATTCTTTTTCTGTCATAATCTTTCCTTTCGTTAGTAAACCCTTAAATCAACCTCTAACGTGCAAAACGACGCACTCACCACAAAACGACGTGGTGTAGAGGCTGTTGTAAAAGCTTAACTAAATTATTTTTTCATTAGTTTTTCTAACCAATCTGCCCACATACATAGCGCAAAACATATTGGGAATAAAAAACAAAACACTATTACTTTTTCAGATATCGGTGTTCCATTTGTAGTGGCATCGAGTAAAAATGCAAAAGTAAATAGTAAGCCAATAGTGTATTTGGTCATTTTTCCTCCTATCCTGTCGGCAATAAACTGCTTTCAGTTGTTCTGTCTATTCTTTGTGAAAAATCACCGTGTACTATGTTTGGGTCTAATTTTAAAGTTGCGCTTACAACTGCTCTAAAATCACTACTCCAAAAACCCTCGTTAAATTCTTGTAGTTTTTCGCTTATCTGTTTTTTTGTTTCTTCTGAAACTTCCAACTCACCAGAAATAATAAATCCAGTGTTTTTAATAATTCCGATGAAGCTTTCTAACTTTTCTGCTAAATTGTTTAACCCTTCTTTTGTTTCTTCCACTGTCATAATTTTAACCATTTCTCAATCTCCTTCTACCTTTAAAATGTAAACGTAACCGCCTTTTTGGGTTGTAAATAATTTTCTAAAACTATCAAATATAGTTTCAAAGTGACCTCGTTTATTATTCGTAAAAACTCAAAAAATTCCTCTATATAATCAGGTGTTTTAGTGTCTAAAGCCTTAAATAACATTTCCATTCTTTCAGGAGGATAACCATACATTTCTAAATCAAATGCTGTTATTAAAGCTCCTGCCTTGTTTTCTGCTGTTAACATCTAAAATCCTCCCGCATAAACTTGAGGACTTAACGCCCAAGCAAAAACATAAAGTGCATAACCGATAAAACCAATACCAAAACAAGCGATAATAAAAGCCCTGTATTTTGCGCTTTTAAGCTTGTAAAAAAAATCTGTCCAATTCTCTGAAAAATCCATAATTCTTACCTTTCTTAATTTGTACTTGTTTAAGCTACTTTAAAAAATTCCTTAAAAGTATTGCTTCCATATTGACCATTTGTAATTTTAAGAACATCTTTAAGCGTCATTTTATCTTTTAACTCAGTATGTTCGATAAAGTTTTCAGTCCCAAAACTGCAAGCCCCTGTAATTGTTCTGTAGCAAATAGCCCAATAATTTAGGTCTTTAACTTCTGTTGTTTTTAAATTTTCATATTGTTCCATATCTCGAGGACTTGTTTTAAACAACCAATCACGGTAAGCCTGTTTGATATTTTTTCCGTGTGCATACACACCGTCTTTTGTGAATATATATGCTATTTTGTTTCTAGTTTTGGCTTTGATGATATTTTTCTTTTGACTTAATATTTCGCAGAAAATGCCATCTATTTTTCTATATTTCCCATCTTGCCAAGTTAAAAGAGGTTCAATATCTTTTCTTATTTGTTCTCTTATATTTTCTTTCGGTCTATTAACTTTTACTTTCTTTTTTAAATCACCTCTCAAATCTAAGTCACCGCCTACAGTTGGATTAAAACCCTCAGGTATTGAAGTAAGACCTCTCAAATATAAGCCACCGCCTACAGTTGGATTAAAACCCTCAGGTATTGAAGTAAGACCGCTTAAATCTAAGTAACCGCCTACAGTTGGATTAAAACCATCAGGTATTGAAGTAAGACCGCTCAAATATAAGCCACCGCCTACATAAATTTGACCCTCCTTAGTTTCATAATAGATGTTGTTTTTTGTTAAAAATTCTTTAACTTTTTTTGTAATTTTCATATTATCTCCTTATCTCTTTCACTAAAAATAGGCGGTTGAAAGAATTACACTTTCAAAACACTAACAGTTTTTGTACTAAACACCGCCATAAATCCGAATTATCGGAGTCAACCTATCAACTTACAGGTAATGGCGTTTCTTACTATCCGTATTTTAATTTCTCTGTATCCTTTAAAAATTCATCCCGTATTTTAATTACGTTATTCATATCTTTATTACTTGCGATGGTTGTTACTTTCCCATTAACCCTAATGCTGAATCTCCAATTTTGCCTGTCTTTGTTCCAGTATATATATCTATGACAACTTAAATTTTTTCTTAGTTTCAAATTCTGCATATTTTCTAGTTGTGTGCATATTCTTAGATTTTCTCTTCTGTTGTCTGAATGGTTGTATGTATCGATATGGTCGACAACCAAATCAGGTGGGCAATCCATTATGTATCTATGCAGTCGCTCTGTTTTCTTTGTATCCCTGTTAATTCCACAAAAATAATAGTCGTTTATCGTTGTGTCAAAATGTGCATACCACTTTATTTTTGATATTTTTTCTATATCGCATAACGATATTTTGGTTTTAATAACTTTGCCTTTGGTTAATATTGCAATTTCTGCGTATTCATAATTTGCAATTATTTTATTCTCTTTTCTTTTGTAGACACCCATACATTTTTTATTGCAAAAATTTGTGCTTCTAATCTCGCTGGGCTTTTTGTTTATCAAGCTATTGCAAGCTGTGCATTTTATTATTGTCATTTCTTGATTCTCCATTTTAAATAAATGTCGTCTGTTCCGTACTGCCACCCTTATTAACTTAAAGAGTAATGCCATTGTCTTTGTGCTGGTCACGCATCGAGTTGTGAAAGTATCTCGCAAACTTATTGGGTAAATGTTCCTCCGTTACACCTTTTCGCAATCTTCGTGTAAGCTTTTTAAATAATCATCATATTCTTCGTAATCTTCAAAACCGTGTTTTGCCATATTGTCGGCGATACGTTCTTGCTCGTATAATTTGTTTAATTCGTATTCTATATAGCCCATTTTTCACCGTCCTTCACATTGCATTGGTGTAATTCTGCTTGTTCTATAAGCTCGGCTTGTTCACGCTGTAGTCTTTCTTCGGTTAAGTCAAAATAAAAATCTTCCATTGTTATCTCCTTCTAAAAAAAAGAGTGAGCCAATTAGGATAGTCGAAAGTAGACTCACTCAAGTAAACACTTATGAGATAGCGCGCTCATAACACGCTATCGATATAAATATTTAATTGTTAATCTTTTTCTTTTCTGCTACGCCGTTTATAGCCTTTCACCTTAGCCCCTGCCTTGTTACTCCACATCGGTCGATTTGTGCTATTCAATTGTCAATGTGCTTAATTTTCTCGTTGCAAAGTAAGCCTAAGATGGTTACTTTTGCTCTCGTTTTTATTTGCTTTAATTTCTTAATAGCCATATCGGCTAGATTGATTGTTTTCAAATTTGTTTTATTATTACTTAATGGATTTCAATTCGTTTAAGAAAGATTCCCCAAACATATCGCCGAAATATTTATTGATACGCTCGGAAGTAAACTTGCCCGCAATCCAATTGCAAACTGATATTGGGTCAATATCCAAATCTTCAGCAACCTTTACTTGCTTAATACCAAATTTAGCAAGTTCGGATTTAATTAAGTTTTTTCTTTGTTGTAACATTTTTTATTTCCTTTATGTAAATAGTTTGTAATTTCTCTAACAATGTGATAATCTCGATAAAGAAGTTCAAGTGAATTTCTTTATGTACTCATTATGGATTAAAATTAATCAAATGTCAAGCGTTTTGTCTTAAATTTAATCAATATCATCTAAATAGTTTACATAACTTTACAACAATAAGCTACAACGCAACAGGAGTAAGAAAAATGGAAACAATAAAAGAAGCCCAAAAAATCTTAAAAAAGACTGACGAATGGTTGGATATAATAAATCTACCTCAAAAGTTTAAAGACATAGAAGCAAGAATGGAGGCACTCGAAAAGTACGCAGATGAAACAATCTGCCCAATATGTAGGAATGGCAGATTAATGCGAGAGCAAGGAAACGATGAAAGAATAATATGGATTTGCGACTCTTGCAATGGCAGGGTGAAGCAATACCGAATGGGCAAAGATGGCACAGGCGATTGGACTAGGCTTGGTTATTAAATTTTGACAAATTAGGGTAATTCAAATGTAAAACTCCACCCGTTTCAGTAGCTACACCATCAAAAACAAATACTTGTTTAGCTTCTACTGGGTCTTTAGTTAAATCAAACTCTATTTGAATTTTCTCAAGTTTGCCACTCATCCCACCTTTAAGTATAGGACTTTCTTGTAGGCAATAACACAATCTTAAAGCTTCTTGATAAATTCTATTCTCAATAAAAATACCTGGTTCCATACTCTCTCCTCAAATTAACTAACAAATATATTATAACAAAATGATTAAATTTAATCAAGGTAATAAAAATGAATAAAAAGAAAAGTTTACAAATAGAAAAAATAATTGAATTACGAAACAATTTCAAGCCAAAGATGAGCCAAAAAGCTTTTGCGGATTTTTTAAATGTTTCATATTATACGATAAAGAATATTGAGACAGGCAGTCAAAAA
>Ga0302286_10002041_pt1 | contig 14332 bp, 12 predicted proteins | sample III_Fen_E2_3_FD_198765 | JGI IMG/M metagenome (GOLD analysis project Ga0302286, IMG submission 198765) | Peat permafrost microbial communities from Stordalen Mire near Abisko, Sweden - III_Fen_E2_3 | ecosystem: Environmental > Terrestrial > Soil > Wetlands > Permafrost | place: Sweden: Abisko...
GGCGAACCACAATGAAAGCACTTTTTTTATTCATAACCTTTGATTTACTGCAAAGCTAATCATAATAAGCATTACAGAACTTTTCAGCCTGAAATTTGACCTTTAAGCCTTCTTTTCCAAAACAAGATAAAACACTTATTGCTACCCTCCCAATATCAAGCTAAACTTCATTTAAATATACTAAAACAACTTCAAAATTACGAATACATGGTAACAGATTACCATAGCTACCTGATCTTGCAAACCATGAAATCAATCTATTCAGCCAGAAATGTTAGAAATTTACGCATTCAAACAGGTAATATCGTCGGGTAGCCTGTCAAGCATATTGGATTTTAGCATAAAGGACTTTCCATAAATCACATATCTTTTAATTCCAGGCTTTTATAATAAACAGATAAAAGAACACTTTACAGGAAATTATAGCGGTCTAAAATTTGTGAAGAACTAAATTTCAACTAAATTTGTACTCAATATCTTTCAACTTCGAATAAAACAGAACATTTCAAACGTTTTTAAATCAAATTTACTATGAAACGAAGAGATTTTTTCAAATCAGCAGCTATTGTTGGGATGGCTTCATTCTTTAAAACCAATGCACTGGGTTCAGTTTTATCAGGAAAAGGAATGGCCGTTCACTCGGAACCTGATTTGGTAGCAGTTATGGGCAGCGAACCTGAAATTATGTTAGTAAGGGCACTCAAAGAATTTGGCGGTATTAAAAACTTTGTAAAGAGAGGACAAAAGGTTGTTATAAAACCAAATATCGGTTGGGATCGGAAACCGGAACTGGCCGCTAATACAAATCCGGCTCTGGTAGGGGCATTAGTAAAGCTTTGTAAAGGAGCTGGTGCTTCCGAAGTCATTGTATTCGATCATACTTGCCACGATTGGAAAAAGAGTTACACGAACAGTGGTATTGAAAAAGCCGTATTGGCAGCCGGAGGCAAAATAGTACCTGCCAATGATGAATCATATTATCAGGAAGTTGACTTACCACGTGGAGTTAATTTAAAGAAAGCAAAGATCCATAAGTCTCTGCTTGAATGTGATGTTTGGTTCAATGTTCCTATTCTAAAGCATCATGGTGGTGCTAAAAACACTATTTCCATGAAGAACCTAATGGGAATTGTATGGGACAGAAGCTTTTTCCATAGCCATGACTTACATCAATGCATAGCAGACATTTCCACTTTTCATAAGAAGCCGGCTCTCAATATTGTGGATGCATACCGCATTATGAAATCAAATGGTCCACAAGGCAAGTCTGAATCAGATGTTGTTAAATTAAAGTCATTATTGGTTTCACCTGACTTTGTAGCAGTAGATACAGCCGCCATGAAACTATTTTCACAGGTTCAGCCTACAGATATTAATGATGTCAGGTACATTGGTTTAGCCGAAAGACTCCGGGTAGGAACTCAGAATCTTGATAAACTCAACATAAAACGGATCAAACTTTAACCAGCGATAGTTAACTGCTTTTAAACTCAATATAAAACCCTAAGAAACTTTCAATGAAATTTCTAAAAAACATACGAATAGTTTTATCTATTTTATTTTTTCTTCCTATTCTCTTGTTCTTCATAGATTTTACAGGTAAATTGCCATTGCAACTTCACCAATTGCTGAGTATACAGTGGATTCCGGCTCTTCTTTCAATGAATCTGGTTGTGCTTGGAATACTCTTGCTTTTGAGCTTATTATTTGGAAGAATTTATTGCTCTACCATTTGCCCGTTAGGTATTTTACAAGATATACTTACCTGGAAATCAAGATTCTTTCATAAAAAAAAGAAAAAAGTCAGGTATGAATATACTGCCCCAAAGAACATTCTGAGATATTCGATTCTGGTCCTGACGGTTATTGTTTTTCTTCTTGGAAGCTCATTTCTGGTATTATTCCTTGATCCATACAGTACTTTTGGCAGGATTGCTTCCCAGTTATTCCGTCCATTGGCTATTTGGGGAAATAACTTCATTGCCTACGGATTAAGTGCAATGGGGAATTACACTTTTTATAAAGTAGAACAGGTGAGTTTTGTCCCTTTGGCTTTTGGGATTGCCTTGCTTTTCTTTTTGTTGATAACCAAAATGTCTTGGTTTAAGGGGCGATCGTATTGTAATACTATTTGCCCTGTCGGTACCTCCCTTGGATTGCTTTCCAAAATTTCATTCTTCCATATTTCTATGAATGAATCAACCTGCACTCGTTGTGGAGCATGTGAAAGAAAGTGTAAGTCTCAATGCATTGACAGCAAAGCCACAACAGTAGATGATTCGCGTTGTGTCAGCTGTTTTAATTGTCTGTCATCCTGTAAGAACGGATCAATCAAATATGTAGCCCGATACAAAGGAAAACAGGTTCACCCTGCAGAACAAAAAGGTAATAACAGCCGCCGGACTTTCTTATTGGTATCCGGTGCTGCAATTGCATCAGCTGCATTAGCCAAAACAAATAAAATCATAGGGAAAAATGATAGCATACTCACAAGAAAACCGATCATGCCTCCCGGAGCTAATTCCATTGAGCATTTTAATAACCATTGTACCGGTTGCCAACTGTGTGTAACAAAATGTCCCATGCAGGTGCTTAAACCGGCAGCCTTACAATATGGAATCTTAGGAATCACTCAACCCCATCTTTCTTTTTCAACACATGTATTTTGCACTTATGACTGCAACATTTGTTCTAATGTATGCCCCACAGGCGCATTAAAACCACTTGTCATGGAAGAAAAAAAATTGGTACAACTTGGTATTGCAAAGTTCAGAAAAGACATGTGCGTAGTATTTACAGACGAGAAAGACTGCGGTGCTTGTTCAGAGCATTGCCCGACACAAGCTGTACACATGATTGACTATAAAAACGGCCTGACTATCCCTGAAGTGACTGCAGATTTATGCATTGGGTGTGGCGCCTGTGAATCTATTTGTCCGGTGCGCCCTTATCAGGCAATTTATGTCGAAGGATCGTCCATACAAAATAAGGCAAGAAAACCATCAGAAGCTAAGAAGTTCAATAAGAAAGTAGAGGATTTCGGATTTTAAACATTTCCATTAAAAATATGTAAAGATCATTATTCTGTCGTCTACATCTGGATTATTTTATGATTTGTAAGCTGCAATTAGAATTCAAGGATTAGAAATATGGAGGCTCAGCATATACCTATTGCTCAATTAAATTACGAGGAGTAAGAACTAAGCCATCTCATGCCTTTATTCTGACTTTTTAATCGATCTTAAATACAAATGACTATAAATCCTTAATTTTAGAAATTAAGGTTTGCCATGGATTGACGAAAAAAAGCTATCTTTGCAATGCAAACTTTAAATGCCTCGCATGCTTGAGATTATAATAAAAGGAGTGTTGATAGGATTATGTATTTCAGTGCCATTAGGTCCTATTGGTATGCTTACCATACAACGAACTCTAAATAGAGGTCAAAAACATGGGATAGCTACCGGATTGGGTGCAACCACTTCTGATTTAATATATACTGTTATTACGTTGTTCTTTTTAAGTTTCGTGCTTGACTTTATTGAAGATCATCGTTTTATTATTGAATTGGTGGGTAGTTTGGTGGTTGCCATTTTCGGGTGGTATATTTTTCAATCGAATCCTGCTACTCAACCAAAACCAAATGAAACAGCTAAACACAGTATGCTGGGTGACTTCATGACTTCATTTGGTTTAACCCTGTCAAACCCTTTAGTTTTATTTGTGCTTATCGCTCTTTTTGCACGGTTTCAGTTTATTGGGAATAAAACGACTTTGTTTGTTTCAATATGTGGGATCCTGTCCATCTTAGGTGGTGCTTTACTGTGGTGGAGTTTGCTGACTTTTTTAGTAAGCAGGTTCAAAAATAAACTGAATATGAGAGAATTGAAACTAATCAATCAAATCACCGGAGTCATCATTCTTTTAATTGGAGGTATCGGACTAGTCTTAACGTTGATAAAATAAAAAGCCAACCCATTATCACAACAGGCTGGCTCTCTTTTTAATCTAAGCGATTAATAAACAAAATTTCAAGTAGTTATTAGTGCTTCTAAAAGGTACTTCCAACGTCTATACTATGCCTAATGAATTTAGTCCCTTTCCATTCTTCGAAAAGGTATGCATCATTTCATCTTTTGTCATTTTTCCATTTATCCAGATCAAACTTAATTCCCCTTTTTCTTTTGTCACAATGATCATATCTGCGTTATCTTTTCCAGTGAACCGATAATAAATGTGTACCCGCTCGCCTTTATCCCGGGCTTCAACGGCAGTCTCAAAGTTTCCTTTCTCCACTACCTGATCCAATTCGCTTACTACTGATCTCATAAGTGCTGATGAAGCTTCGGCATTCAATGTCAGAATCTTTATAGATTTCATTTTCGACATCATTTCACTGTTATCTTTTTTATTACCACCAAAGGCATGTCCAATATTCATCATACCCTTCCCTACCGAAACATATTCGAATCGTTCATCACTACTGTATTTTTCAAAGAATGATTGCAGGGTTTGTGCCTGAGTTGCTGATACTAAAAGTAGTAAAGCAACTAAAGTCATAATTTTTTTCATAGTCGTTATTATTTAATTTGTAATTTACTTTGTAGTGAATTCATTTTATTTCTAATATCCCGTACATTCTGTAAAGTCTCCATATTCTGCCGAACATGATTAAAGCTCTTCATGGGTTCCATACTTCTTGCCAGGATATTATTAACTTTACTCAATTTTATTTCAGTATACCGTTGTACATATTCCGGGCTTTCTATTTTCTTTCCATCAATAACAGCAAAGTCGTCAGTTGCATGTGGAAATTGTATCCAGACAAGCAGGAATAATGATGCTGCAACGGCTGAGTAGGCAAAGGTCTGGAACCAGACTCGTTTGATTTTTCGTTGCTCCGGTATTACTTTTTTTAATGGAGCATTTGCAGTCTCATTCGATTCATGTTTGAACACTTCGAACATGGTACGGTATATTTCATGCTCTGCAGCAACTGTACCTTTTAAAAAGTATTTTTTCAATGCCCTTTCCTCTTCCAGCGACGTTTCACCCCGAAAGTATTTTTCCAATAATTCATTCATCAGTTCCATATTGTTTCCTCCACTCTTTTTTGTTCATTTAAAATTTGTTCCCTGATCTTTTGCCGTGCCCTGGAAAGATTGACACTGACAGCATTCTCAGTTAAAGACATTACATATCCTATTTCTGCGATTTCCATTTCTTCTACGTCACGCATCCGAATGATGGTACGTTGCAGCTCAGGTAAATTATCTATCATGATTCGTATGCGTGTAGCCAGGTCTTTTCGTTCTACCTGATGATATGGATTTGGCTCTATATATTCAAATTCAATAGGAATTTCAACTTCGTCCCTGCGCTGACGGATCGTATCCAGACATAAATTTCGCATGGATCGCATCGTAAAAGCCTGTAAATTTTCAACTTCGTCCAGTTGATCTTTTTTCTCCCACAGTTTTAATATCAGTTCTTGAACAGCATCCTGTGCTGCATCTACATTCCGCAAGATCGATTTTGCAAATCGAAATAATTTATCGGAATGATTCAGAATTTGGGTATTAAATTGAGTTGATTCCATACACTTATAATGACGCACGAAAGCCAAACATCTTACATCGGATATTCAACTTTTTCAATAAATAATTATGAATGAGTGAGGTCAATGACAAATACAGGTCTATATATTTCTATATCATACGTTTAATAATCCGTAATTTATGCGTGTATTCTCCCGTCTGTTCAGATATAATTCCATTAGAGTCAAGGGTTTCTACTTTCACCCAACCTGAAGCATGAATAATCTGATGTGAATTGAGTAATATCCCGACATGTATTATCCGACCCTCCGGATTTTCAAAGAAAGCCAGGTCGCCGGCCTTTGTTTCGGACAGAAAATCTATCGTTTTACCACTTTCTACCTGGACGGAAGCATCCCGGTCCAACTGAAGGCCATTCATGAAAAACACGATCTGAACTAATCCCGAACAATCAATGCCCATAATGCTCTTGCCTCCCCATAAATAGGGAGCATTTAAGTACTGTTGAGCAGAATGAATCAGTTTCGAACCCGATATTTTTCCATCTGTGATCAACTCAGTTGAATTCAGTGAGTAAATTTCAGTACCTACAAGGCATTCTCCAGCCTTTTCAGAATGAATAGTACTTCCGCCGGGCAAGAACATGTTTTCAGGTGAATTCGCTTTTTGAATGGACAGGATTGGAGTCTGTACCGATTGTTTAGATGCTTTTTTTATTCTGTTCTCTTCTGAAGCAGACAGGATATGTACCATTTTTCGATCTACCCAACCTTTGTAGTTGTCACTCTGATTCCGAACGAATAACCATCGCTCACGGGTCTCCAGTATTTCGACACATTCCCCAAAAAGAAGCTGGGTATATAGTTCACTTCGTTCAGTATCACTTTCACGAAGGGGAACAAGGGGAAGGGTTATTATTGCATTCATAATACTGGAATTATTTTGGGGAAACTCTGGTTATTGATGGGTTATTCATTTATATTCCTACAAAAATAAGGAAAGTTTACAGATAATGTCTCGAATAAGTATTTTTTTCGTAATTTTCGGCGTTTTACATTACATACCATTATTTTATCTGACTTAAGAAGAAATATGAAATTAAATATTACCCAACCTCGCTTTCAAAACATCACTAAAATAGGACTATTTGTACTCCTTGTCGTGCTTATCGTTATGCTTTACCCTTCCGGGGATAAGTTTAAGTATCAGTTTGATATAGGCAAACCATGGTCCTATGAATTAATCACTGCCTCGTTTGATTTTCCTATTTATAAAAGTGATCAACAGATTTCAAAAGAGAAAGAAGAAATTCTAAAAGAGTATACGCCCTATTTTAAGCTGGATACTTCGGTTATAAACTGGCAAATCAGCAAGCTTCTTTCCGACTTACAGAAAAAAGGAGAATCCTCTCCCCGTATTCCAAATTATATTAAAAACAAATTCAAAACTATTTATTCTTCAGGGATCATTTCGGTAGATGATTATAATAAATTACTGGTTGATAAAAAAGAAAATATATCCTGCATATTGCCTAACCGCGTCACCCATATTATCCCAATAGGGAATATATATACGCCAAGAAAAGCATACGAGGAAATTATTAAGGATGCTCCCATTTCACTCAAATCGTACGACATTAACATGTACCTGTCCGAGAACATGAAGTTCGACAGCATCACTTCCGAAATATCCAAAAACGATATGTTGAAGAACCTGTCACTTACGGCAGGAATGATCCAATCTGGTGAAAGGATTATCGATCGGGGTGAAATTATAACTCCGGGCATATACCTGGTCTTACGTTCACTCAAGATAGAATCTGAAAAACGGAAAACATCCCTGCAACAATCATCCATAGTGGTTGTTGGTGAAATAGTAATGATTTTGGGGTTAATTACCTTATTATTCCTGTATGTTTACCTGTTCCGTCCCAGAATATATGACAGTACAAGCAATATAATATTTATTTTACTGCTGATGCTTCTCGTGGTAAGTTTAACTTCGTTCACCATACGGTACACCACGTTGAGTTATTACATGGTTCCATTTGCTTTATTGCCTATCATTGTCCGGGTGTTCTTTGACGCCCGTACTGCCTTGTTTGCTCATATCATCACTATATTGATCATTTCCTTTATGGTGGATAATGCCTTTCAGTTTATACTACTGCAAATCACCATAGGAATGGTTGCCGTTTCGAGTTTAAAAGACATGTCTCAACGGTCACAACTAGCACAATCGGCTCTCTATATATTTCTAAGTTATGTATTGATGTATCTTGCGTTCGAATGTATTTCGGAGGGGGATGTAAACCGGATCAACTGGCAATACATCATCTATTTTGCCATCAGCAGTGTATTCCTTTTATTTGCCTATGTGTTGATCTACTTGTTCGAAAAAGTATTTAATCTCATCTCGAGTGTCACGTTGGTGGAACTCACCAATATAAACAGCGATTTAATGATCCAGTTCTCTGAATTGGCACCCGGTACTTTCCAGCATTCCATGCAGGTCTCAAACCTGGCTACTGAAGCTGCTAAGAAAATTAATGCAAATAGCTTGCTGGTTCGTACCGGTGCACTCTATCATGATATCGGAAAAATAAAACATCCCGAATGCTTTATTGAGAATCAAATGGGAGGTAAAAATCCACTTACGGAGATTCCATATGAAGAAGCTTCAAGAATTGTTATCAACCATGTGACTGACGGCATCGAAATCGCTAAGAAATATCATCTGCCGGAGCAAATCATCAATTTTATAACTACCCATCATGGCTTTGGGAAAACAAAATACTTCTATAATTCTTTTATCAACGCTAATCCGGGCGTAAAACCAAATGATGAAGTATTTACTTATCCTGGTCCTCTTCCAAATAACAAAGAGACTGCAATACTCATGATGGCTGATGCAGTGGAAGCACGTTCAAGAAGCCTGACAGAGTACACCGAGAAAAGTATTGATAAAATGGTGGAGGATATGATTGATGGACAGATTGCAGAAGGTGAATTTAAAGATGCTCCGATTACATTCAGGGATGTGGAATTAGTAAAATCGGTATTTAAGGAAAAAATTAAAAACATTTACCATAACCGTATAAAATATCCTGAAGTAAAGAAATAAAGGCTGACACAAGTTAGTCACGGGAATAAAAAAACCTCTGCATCGAATACATCGATGCAGAGGTTTTTTTATTCCCGTGGGATGAGTGAGCACTATCCAACATATAGATTTAATTAATCCGGACCGTAATCTTCTTCGCAATTCTCAACGCAGTGGTCAGGGTACTGAGATCCGTGTTCAGACTTCCATCCGCTCCCGAATAATGGCTGTGTCCAACAGGCTTCATCACATAATGCGGTTTTAGATCGTTTGTGTCGAAATCTACGGAATAGACAATTGCCGGCTGACTCGATGTTGTATAATCTATATCGGTAGGATATTTGTCATTCGTCCAATACTCATTCCAGTCCCAGCTTTGATTTAACTCCAACAGAATTTTATATTTCCCATACAATCGTTTTCCGGTCCTGGTATGCAGGATAAATGAAGCAGCAGGAGTAGCACCGGTATATGCATCAAGCACCGGATGCTTCTTTGTCGGGTTATAAGTTCCATACTCGTTAAGCACGTTCCGGTGATGTGCCCAGTAAGGTAAAGCTGCCGGACGCAGTAGTTCACCCTCCATCCATTTTCCATTCAATCGGGTGGCATGTTTAAAAACTCCTTTCCCGATACTCTCCGAGACATACAAGGTCTGGATATAATTTCCGGTTTCATCTGCCAGCCAAATGGCAAACAAGGGATGATTGTGATCTTTCCCTTTCTCAAACTGAATAGTGATGGCAGTACCGCCACTCAGGGTACCATAATTTTCTTCAGAAAACACTTCCTTTTTCTTCTGTGCGGAGCTGGTAACAGCCAACACAAGGCTCGTTACCAATAGGATACTAATTCTCATGATCCTTTTCATTGATGGTCGATCTTATATTTTCAGGATAATACCAATAGTGGGCAAAATACTACCCGTAAAGTTATCAATCGTTCTCAATACATAGTTGGATGGATTCGAGGGATCGGTTTTAGGAATATAAACCTGATTGCCATTCCCATCCGTAACGGTAGTACTGTTTAAGTTTGTGTAAACAGGAGCTCCCTGAGTTTTAAAGTTATACACATTTTGAATGTCGGTATATAAATTTAGCACCCATTTTTTAAAATAAAACTCCTTATCAATGCGCATATCCAGCTGATGGGTATTGGGCAACCGCAGGGTATTAAATTTTGAGTAATCCAGCAAAGGTTGCTTACTGATATCCCACACTTCTTTGTTGGCTGAGGCGGCCAGGATAGGCGTATAGGGAGCACCGCCTACAAATCGCCAGCGGATAGCTACATTCCAGTTTCTCCGGAGCTTATAACTCCCGGTCAGATTGAACAGATATTTGGTATCCCACGACGATGGCAGGTAAACACCTGCCGCATTGGTGAACTCACTCCGAAAGTAAGTATAGGTTGCAGTCAGATTCATCTTTTTCATTTCCATGATTTTAAACAACACTTCTACGCCGTAAGCCCGCCCTTTTCCGGTGGAAACAATTTGCTCATCACCCACTTCTCCAAACTCGGTGCCCTTGCTGGCAATGCTTAATCCATCGGCTACTGAGAGCGGGTAAAAATGATATTGCTTGTAAAAGCCTTCCACAGTCATACGCAGGAATTCCATCGGACGATATTCAACACCCGCAATAGCCTGATTGGAAATCGTGTATCGCAGGTCTTCATTCCGGTTTACTAGTGTACCGGTTGCATCCCGGTACCCTAACGTAGTATAGGCAGGTTGTTGTGCATACCGTCCGACGTTCCCGTTCAGGGTGACTGTGGGTGAAACGGCATAGGATATTGAAAAGCGGGGTGAGAACTGATTCAGTGGGTTCTTCATATTTTCATTATAATTGATCCCTGCAAAATTGATTCCCAATGATAATTTCAGCACATCCTCGAAATACTCTTTCGATGCCTGTGCAAAGGCTTGATAACCAAATAATCCTATTTCTGAATTATAGACCAGATTGCTTACCGAACTGTTTAAAAACAATTGGCGGGAAGTAAAGTTAGTGTAATGAGAATATTTAACCCCGGCACCAAAACTTAGTTTCACGGGCAATTCGGTATAATTGCGTTCGAACCGTATTTTATTTTCAGCTTCATCTGACTTATAATCGGAGGTTTTCGTGCTGTCTGTATTGTTGTCCTTGTATTTGTAATTCGTATTCCGCAGCATATTCCGGCTGGCAACCCAGGTGTCGTAATGAGTATCGGCAAAATGTTTGTACACTGCCCCCACGGTGTAGTTCCACTGTTTATAGGTAGGCAGATAGGATAACAGATAAGTCTGGTTCTCGGTAGGATTGTTTATGCCCAGGTTAAGTGCATCATCATCAATAGCTCCAATGCCCATAAAAGTAATTTCATTTTTAGCATTAATCCGGGTTTTTACTTTTACCTGAAAATCATTGTAGGTTGGCAGAAAAGGTAATCCGATTGCTGCAAATAAGAACTGAAGGTATGATTGCCGTGCTGATACAATAAAAGTGGAGTTGGCACCTAACGGTCCATCGAGCGTCAGGGCTGCGTCAGAGGCTCCTACCGACAGTTTTGTGTGTATTCTGTCCATACTCCCATCTTTTTGTTTAATGTCCATGACAGAGCTTAATGCGTTTCCTTTATTTGCCGGAAAAGCGCCTGTGTAAAAGTCAATATCCCGGACAAAGTCGGGATTAATCACTCCAACGGTACCACCTGATGAACCTTGTGTGGCAAAATGATTGATAACCGGGATTTCTATTCCATCCAGGTAAAACACATTTTCGGATGGTCCACCACCCCGTACGATCAGGTCGTTCCGGTTCGGGTCGGTAGCTCCCACTCCGGGCAAGGTCTGGATCACTTTCGAGACATCACGGTTGGCACCGGCAGTTTTTTCTATCTCCTGTACCCCCACCGATAATACTGAAAGCGGACTTTCTATCTTTTTCGCTGAGTAGTTTTGGCGTACGGTAACTTCTTTGAGCTGTACTGCCGATTGTTCCACCGGCACATCCATAAATGTAGTCTGGTTCCCCTGCACCTGGAATTCAGCCGATATGGTGGTTTCATAACCAACCAGACTAACCACCAACCGCTTGAAACCGGGTTCAATGCCTGCAAAGATATAATTTCCATCCAGGTCAGAAGTAGAACTGATGGTGGTTCCCTGAATTAAAACCGAGGCAAATTCAATGGGTTGATTGGTCTTTGAATCAAATACTCGTCCCTTTATAATTCCTTTCTGAGAGAAAACATGCATTGAAAACAGTAAAATAGATAGAATAAGAATACCCCGGTATTTCATAGAATAGTATTAACGTAGATGGATGTAGCGATCACTTTCATGACAATAACAAAATGGCAATTAAAATAGTTTAACAGAGAAAATGAATCAGTGTATTGGAAATATCTATAAACAAGCTGGAACAAGCAGCAATAAACAGCAAAGGAATAATTACTGACAATAGAATTCACGCTTATGTAATCCTTTATACACAATTGTGTAGCAATAACATCCTTATTTTGTTATCAAATTAAATACTAAAAATAAAACAAGTATGAAAAAGAATGTACTGCCTTATTTGCTATGTCTGTGGTCTATGGTGTTTGTTGCCGGATGTAAAAGTGAAGACACTGCCAGAGCAGTTCCGGAGACTGTAAAGTTTATGGTCATTTCGGATATTCATTATTTCGATCCATCGTTATTTACACTGCCTGCAAATGCAGATTTCCAGCTTTATTTAGCAGCCGATCGCAAGTTGATCATCGAAAGTAGCGCTATCTTGAAAAATGTATTGGCAACAGTTATGGCCGAAAAGCCTGACTTCTTACTCGTTACCGGAGACCTGACTAAAGATGGTGAGAAAGTCGATCATCAGGCTGTCGCCGCATTGTTTAAGACTTTGTCCGATAACGGAATCAAAGTATTGGTCATTCCTGGAAACCACGATGTCAACAATCCCGCAGCAGCAAGTTACACAGGCACTTCAGCAACATCCATTGCCAATGTATCCGCCACCGAGTTTGCCTCGATTTATGGCAATTGCGGCTATGGCAATGCTGTGGAACGTGATCCCAATTCATTGAGTTATGTTTCTGAGCCGGCAAACGGTGTTTGGGTAATGGGTATAGATGCCTGTCATTATGCTCCTAGTGAAACAGCTGGAAGTCTATCAACAACCACCCTCGCCTGGGTTAAGTCGGTTCTTGTTAAAGCGAAAGCACAGAATAAAATTCTATTGTCGATGATGCATCACGGTATAGTCGAACATTTTGTCGGACAAGGTACTATGTTCCCCGAATATCTTATCTCCGACTGGAAAAACACATCTGCCGTACTGGCTGATTCAGGCATGAATGTAGTCTTTACCGGACACTTCCACGCTCAAGACATTGCCAAAGGAACCGGGACAAAAGGGTATATATACGATGTAGAAACAGGAAGCACAGTTACAGCACCTTGTCCTTACCGCATCATTACGCTAAACACCGTAAACAAGACATTGAAAATTACCTCAGGAAAAATTGATGGGGTTACCTACAGTACTATTCCTACCGGCACCAGCTTTCAAGCCTATGCCAAAAACTATTTAAACTCAGGAATGAAAGTGATTTCGTATTATATGCTGAGCGGTGCACCCTATAACGTCCCCACGACAGCAATCACCGCCTATAAGCTGGATAGTATATTTGCCAATGCTTTTGCAGCCCATTATGCCGGTGACGAAACTCCTGCTGCTACCGACAATGCAAACATTCAGACAGTAAAAGCTGTCAGCCAGACACTGGGAGGGGCTGTTCAGAGTGTCTGGACCGATCCTGCTCCAAAAGACAACAACATCACCATTGATCTCAAAACAGGAATAGCTACAAACAACTAAATTCAGCTATTTAACAAGTAAATAAAGGGTTTTCGGCAGGTTATCAGCCGGAAACTCTTTTTTTTAGTAAGGATACCGGGTCCTTCAAACAAGGTATGGATGGCGATTATCTGTCGGTGTAAGTGTCTCTGATAGCATTAAACCTGATTCACTCTCTTTTTTACAGCATCGTATACCGGAATCAGACACCCATCCTGGAAACAACAAAGCAAACAGATATTACCAACAGGTTTACCACTCATCCATTCCAGCGAAAAGGGTTGCTGATCATAAAGCACCCGGGTGATAAACGATTTACCAACCTTAAAGAGTAAATCGTAGTCCTGCGTTTCAAAATACAATTTATTTTTATCAAAATCATCCATTTCAAACTCACATTGATATACAGCCTGTTCAGCACATTCAGTGCGGAGATACAAAGCTTGCGGAACCAGCACGGGAGAATAACTTTTTTGCGATTGGAATTTAGCATCCGGTATCTTTCCGGTGAATATCATGACATCATCCTGTTTAATCTCTATTTCAGTCACATGTTCGGCCAGCAATTGAGTTTCATGAATCAAATCATCGAAATGAAAAAACTCCTGCCAGTCATTGAAAATGGTTGCATCTTTGGGCATATAGTTTCCCAAAGCGAGCTCAGCCGCAATCCCTGTAATCCGGATCTTGATTTTAGACATAATCTTGTTTTTTTGCAAATATAAGGAAATTACCAAACAACTTGAATACGTCGTGTAAACTAAAAAGCTCCCCTGTAAATTTTAATCACTTATTTAGGTATAATAGATGAATACCTTATTTTAC
>Ga0302286_10002042_pt1 | contig 14332 bp, 17 predicted proteins | sample III_Fen_E2_3_FD_198765 | JGI IMG/M metagenome (GOLD analysis project Ga0302286, IMG submission 198765) | Peat permafrost microbial communities from Stordalen Mire near Abisko, Sweden - III_Fen_E2_3 | ecosystem: Environmental > Terrestrial > Soil > Wetlands > Permafrost | place: Sweden: Abisko...
CATTGATGATGCCACTATTCCAGATAATATTTATGAACATTACGTTTTAGCCCATTCAGCGTATGCTATTGTTCCCAATAATTTTAACTCGACCGATTTTGATTTGACACTTCGTTACAACTATCAACCGTGGTTAGGTCAGAATTATAATAGTAATGCCCTAGGCAATTCTTTACTGGCTGAACATGTGAGCCTTTTTCAATTCAAACAAGATGACACCGTCATTCGCTTAAAACTCTGTTTACATGACAATAATCAAACAGGCACGGGCGATCGAATTGCCATCTGTAAAGAAAAGGTTGTGTACTAATGCGCAAAGGATTTTCACTCATCACTGCCATTATTTTTATGGTACTTATCGCAACCTTAAGTGCTTTAGCACTCTCCTTTTCATCACTCAATGTCAAACAAACCAGTGATACCTTTTTGAGAGAACAAGCAGAACTTTTGCTGCAAAGTAGTACAGAATATGCCTTACTTGCCATCTCTGCCCATGAAATCAATGCAGCCAATGGTTGTTTAAATACTATTAATGCGCAGTATCCTAAAAGTGGCAATGATGCGATCTTTGATATTAACATTTCGATTAACTATTTAGGCATCGGACTTCCTTCAAAAAGTGCTGCAAAACCTTGCCAAAAATTCAGTGACAATGATATCAGTACAACGGACTCCAATGTGACCGTTATCATCGACACGATTATTTCAACCAACTCCGCTAACAACATCTCCACAGAGCCTATTCGCTTGCATCGTCGCACCATTCAAAAACCGTAAAATCAGCCCTAAAATCTCCTTTTCATTTAAGGTTTTATTTGTTATACTGACTCTATAAACCCTTGAGAAAGGGAAGGAAAAGGAGACAAGATGAACACTAGTATCGTAGGTAAACAATTTGATTTGACGGAGCCAATTAAGGCTTATGTTGATGGAGCCGTTGACGCTCTGGGCAAATACAATTTGGATATTATCTCTGTGCGTACTGTGATCTCAGCAGATGAAAAAAACGGCAAAAAAGGCTTTAGTGTTGAGTTTGCTATTAATATGGCACATAAAAACACGGTTGTCATTCAACAAAAAGACAAAGATGTCTATGCCGCGGTTGATCTCGCCATTGAGAGAGCAAAGAAAGTTTTACGTCGTCACCATGATAAAATTATTACCAATTATAAAGCTGATGAAATCGTTGTTGCCGAAGAAAATAGTGAAGGAAGCGATGATGAAATCGTGCCAATTCGCCTTGACAGCTACAAACCTGTTGAAGTTGAAGATGCGATGAACGAGCTTAAATCATCCGACAAACAATTTATCGTTTTCCACGATATGGAAGATAAATTCCGCATTATGTATAAAAAAACTGATGGAAGATTTGGTCTTTACTAATCTTTTACTCCACGAGAGTAAAATCTCTCGTGGCTATGCTTCCAACCTACTTTTTGCTTCTCTTAAAATTTCTTCATCATTTCCCATCTCAAACCAAACCAATTTCTTTCCACTTTGAATACTCCCTTCCACCACATCGCCACCTTGACGATACGCCAAGTCAAGCTCCGCGATCTCAAAACCATCGAGCGTTTGAGAAAACTTCTCTAGCCTTTCGCTCTTAGCAAGATTGGTATAAAGATAGCAGTAGCCTTTCAACCCGTTGCGACTCACACGACCTCGAAGTTGATGCAAACTAGCAAGCCCCAGACGCTCTGCGCCTACAATGACGATGGTCGAAAGCCGTGGAAGCGAAATACCGACTTCAACAACGGTGGTTGAGATGAGTAAATTACCCTCTTCTTTAAACGTTTTGAGTATCTCTTCTTTGTGTTTATCTTTGCCAAAGGTGACATAAACACCCTCAAAATTCTTCTCCCAAAAACCACGTCCTTCATCAATGGACTGATAATTTACCATTTCACTCTCTTCCACCAATGGATAGACAATGATGCACTGATGCTTCTGTGCAATTTCAGAATGTAAATGCTCCACCAATGCTTTAAAATCTTTTTTGGCAATGACTTTGGTTGAGATATCTTTAGGGAAAGGAAGCATTTTAATGAACGAGAAATCAACCAAAGAAGATTGGATCATGCTCAAAGTCCTTGGAATCGGTGTGGCGGAGAACTGCAAATAGTGCGGATGCCACGCCTGTTTTGAAACCAATGCCGAAAGGAGTGCTCGCTGTTTGGTGCCAAAACGATGCTGTTCATCCACCATCACCAGTGCACACGTCGGAAGCTCACGATAGAGCAAAGCATGGGTTCCGATAATGAAGTCAAAATCAGCCAAATTCTCTTTACTATCTGCTTCTTGTGTGATCAAAAGTGTCTTTACATGTAACGGTAAAAACTTCACCGCTTCTTCAAAAAGTTGGTTGGCAAGCACGGTGGTAGGTGCCATCAAAATGGCTTTTTTAGGATAGCTCATCATGACCGAAGCCAAAATCACCATTGTTTTACCACAGCCTACATCGCCCATAATGACGCGCTTTGCAGCATTGGCACTTAAAAAATCCTGCTTAATTTCACCAATAACTTTTTTTTGATCGGCTGTTAACGTAAAAGGAAGGGAGGCAATAAAAAGGGTCTCATCGCCATCAAGCTTAGCACACGAGGGAAACGTCACTTTTTTGCCCGAGAGTTTTTTCAGATAGTTATGAATTTCGACAAATTTGAGCACATTAAGGATGGATTCCGAGTAACCAAAACTGCTAATGGCACTTGATTCTTTGGCGTTGGGTCGATGTAAGCTTAAAAGAATTTGAGCTTCACTTACATGTAAGCCTTCATTTAAGAGTGATTCAAGGCTGAGAAAGCGCGTCATTAGCTCTATGACGGTTTTGTTCTGTAAGGGTGTTTTGTATTTGGGAATGAGCGTGTTGATGGCTGTGACGATTTTGGGTTGGACCATCTGCAATCGTCCATTGTTGTAACTGACTTTTCCGTGGATGTTAAGCTCACTCCCCACCCTAAATTGTGCTTTGTGGTACGGTTTTGCGGCAAAAATGACCCCATCAAGGTTAGTTTGCCATGCTTCACACGAAAAGACAATCTGAAAGACTTTAGGGCTTTGCTTGAGTGAAATAACCTTTACATGTAAGGTGTTGATCTGCTCCAAAAGGGGTGCAGGAGTGAGGGTTGTATTTTCATACGAATGAGGCAGGAGGAGCGCCAAGTCTAAAAGCGTTCCAACTCCTATTTTTTTAAAGCGTTCTTTGTCGATCACATCAAGATCAAGGTTTTTCACGTTTCGTGACTACCGAAAAGCTCAAGGCTGTGATCTCGTTGTGTTTTTTAATAAAGCTATTCAAATCTTCAAGGCTCAATGCCTCGATCTTCTCTAACTGTTTCTTAGAATACCCAAGTTCAAATCCATTGTAGTACTCAAAGAAAGCACGAGAAAGACGTTGAGAAAGTGTCTCATTGCGAAGCGGTTCAGAGCCGAGTAAAAAGCGTTTAGCTTGTGCCAATTCATCTTCACTCACACCCTCTTCCACAAAGCGTTTGATCTCAGCTGCAACGACTTTTTTAGCCTCATCCAAGTTCTCATTTTTGGTTTGAAGATGTCCTGTAAAACTACTGCTCGATTTACCAATACTGCTTCTGCTGTAACAAGAATAGGCAAGTCCTCGTTTCACACGCACCTCTTCCATCAAACGGCTTCCAAAACCACTCTCACCTAAAATAAAACTGGCCACTTTCGCTTTGTATGCTTCAGGATCGCCACTTTTCATGTAAAAAGGAGCACCGAAATAGATATACGCTTGCTCGCTCTCTTTATGGACTACCAACTCTTTTGCATTTTTATTTGCATCAAAATGGGCCATTTCACGGCGTTTTCCATGCTTGATCTCTGAAAGTACGGGTAGAAGCATTTTTTTCAGATCATCCAGTTCGATGTCACCACCCGCTACGATAATCAGGCTCTCTAAATTAATACGCTCTTTGTAAAAACTCTCAACATCTTTGAGTTTAAGTGCTTTAATGCTTTTGACATCGCCACTGTACGCGTGCGCAAACGGCGTGTTTTCAAAAATGAGTGTTTGAAGATTTAGGTTGGCGATATAGTCAAAGTCACTCTCTTTACTTGAGAGCATTCCAAGGGTTAAAAGCTTGATTTTATCAAAACTCTCTTTGGTAAAATTAGGGCTTTTGAGAAGTTTTTGAAGCATTTCGAGTGCATAAGGAAACTGCTCTTTTAAAGCTGAAACTTCAAAAACGAGCGTTTCAACGCCACTGTGAGCACCAAGCCCAATGGCACGAAATTCTAGCTCTTCTGCAAAGGCAGTCGCGCCCATCTCTTTGGTACCTTCACCGAGCATCGCTGATAAAAACTTTGCAATACCTTCATGCGACCCATCTTCCATGCTGCCTGCATTTTTAACCACAAGCTGTACCGACGCGATAGGAAGGGAGGTATCTTTTTCATAAACCACAGGAATTTCTACACCATTTACATTGATTTGACTCACTTCTTGCGCCACTAATACTCCTTGTAACAAAATCATTATCGTAACTAAAAACATTTTTATCATGCAAACTGCTCCAAAACCGTATACGATGTATCACGTTTTGCGGGGATTGAACCGATGTCTTTGATGAGTTTGATCATCTCGGTTTGATTCATTCTATTGGCAGCACCTGCGGCTTTGACCACATTTTCTTCCATCATCGTACTTCCAAGATCGTTGGCGCCAAACATGAGTGCTAGTTGACCGATGTAACTGCCTTGCGTAACCCACGAACTTTGGATATTTTTAAAATTATCAAGGTACAAACGACTCACGGCTAAAAGCCTGAGGTAACGGTTTGAAGACTGCTTTTTGATCTCAGGATGTTCCTCTTTGAGCTTCGTGTGATCGCTTTGAAAACTCCACATAATAAACGCTCTAAAGCCACCTGTTTCATCTTGAAGCGCTCTAATTTTTTCCCAATGCTCTATGATCTCTTCATCGCTTTCCAAGGTTCCAAACATCATCGTAGCCGTTGAGCGCATGCCAATTTGATGCGCGGCTTTATGGACATTAAGCCACTCTTCACTCCCGAGTTTTTTAGGAGCAATGATGTCACGAACGCGATCACTGAGTATCTCAGCACCTGCGCCAGGAATGCTATACAACCCTTTTTTCTGAAGGCGTAACAGCACCTCTTTGTAGCTGATCTTAGAGATTTTAGCGATATAATCAATTTCAATCGCGGAGAATCCATGAATGGTGATGCTTGGATAATTGGTACTAATCCACTCGACCAACTCTTCATACCATTCGATTTTAAGCTTAGGATGAACGCCACCTTGAAATAAGATCTGCGTTCCGCCAATGTCAATCAGCTCTTCGATTTTTTGTCCAATTTCCTCAAAAGAGAGCACATACGCTTCATCTTCTTTGTGATGGCGATAAAAGGCACAAAATTTACAATCAACCCAACACACATTGGTGTAGTTGATATTGCGATCCACCACAAAGGTGGTTCGATTGTCAGGGTGAAGCTCCATTTTGCGCTTCAACGCCATTTCACCTAATACATTGAGGTCTGCCTCACGGATCAGCTTTAAAGCCTCTTCATTACTCATTCGTTTCATTCAAAACCCTTTTTTATAAACAAAACAGATAAAAAGCTTGAGAGTGGAACTACACTTAAGCCCACAAAAAAAGCCACCGCATCTAACGTATCGTGGCGAATTAAAAACAGTACGGCTAAAAACAGTATTCCATATGAGACGATACGATACAGCGAAAGCGCACTTTTATAGCTTAAAGCAAGATTTTGAAAACTCTGTTTAAAGCCTACTTTAGAGACGATAGGAGCTTCGTTTTCGTGCTCATCCTCTTCGTCTTTACCCTCTTCATAGTATTTATCAAACTTATCATCAGGAATCAGCCCAGCATCCACACGTCTGCTGACAAATGTATGGTACGAGCGAAACGATGCGAGGGTAATCAACAGCGAACAGACAAAGCCTACTTGTGTGTTTAAAAGCCAATCTCCCCCTTGCATTAAAGAGAGCATAATGACAAAAATATCGCCTAAAAGGTAAAAGCGCACAAGCCTACTTGTCGTCGTCTTCATCATCATCTTTGGATTGTTGGTATTTTTTATAGCGTACATCATCTTTGAGCTCATCTAAGGAAGCAACGTTTTTCTTGTAGGCTTTGTAGACGTTTAAAATAGCGCCACCCACACCCCAAAAAACACCGAGCCAAAGAAGCCATGGCGTGTTGAAAATATTGCTCATTAACATGCCAACACCAATGCCAATCAGCACAGCAACCACGATCGAAATGCCTAAAGAGAGCTGTTCAGCCCCTTCAATGAGTTTACCGTATTTTGGTTTTTCGCTCATGCAATCTCTTCAAAGACTTTAATCGCCGCTTCAATCGTATCTTCGATCATCTCATCGCTCATAGCTTCAGAGATAAAACCGGTTTCAAACTGTGAGCAGGCAAAGTAAAAACCCTCTCTTAGCATGCCTTGGTGAAACGCGGCAAAACATGCGGTATTGCTCTTAAGCGCATCATCAAAATTTTTCACGGGTTTCTCGTTAAAGAAGAAGCCAAACATGGAACCGATAGCCCCTACTTGAAGCGTAATGCCCGATACTTCTGCCGCATTTTTAAGCCCTTCAACGAGCCTTTTTGCTTTTTGCTCAAGTCTTACATGTAAGGTTTCATCATCTAAAATTTGCTCCAAAGAAGCCAGACCTGCTGCCATCGCCACAGGATTGCCGCTGAGCGTTCCTGCTTGGTACACAGGACCATCGGGAGAGAGTTTATCCATAATTTCAGTGCGTCCACCAAAGGCACCCACAGGCATACCACCACCAATGACTTTACCAAAGGTAACCAAGTCTGGCACGGTGGAGTAAACGCCTTGTGCGCCCTTAAGGGATGCTCTAAAGCCACTCATAACCTCATCAAAAATCAACAACGTTCCGTGTTTGTCACACAGTACACGAAGTTCATCTAAAAATTTTGCATCGGCTGGGACAAAACCCATATTGCCCGCAATTGGCTCGATGATAATACATGCGATATTTTTAGAGTTTTTAAAACACTCTTTGACACTTTTAATGTCATTGTATTTGGCAAGTAATGTGTGTTTGGTGAGATCAGCGGGAACACCTGGAGAACTTGGCGTTCCAAAAGTTACTGCGCCACTTCCCGCTTGGACTAAAAGCGAGTCGCTGTGTCCGTGGTAACACCCTTCAAATTTGATAATATCATCTTTACATGTAAAGCCGCGCGCGAGTCTAATCGCACTCATGACCGCTTCGGTTCCACTGCTCACAAAACGGACTTTATCCATCTCAGGGAAAAGTGAACAGATGAGGCTTGCAAGCTTGGTTTCTGCTTTGGTAGGTGCTCCAAAACTCAACCCTTTTTTGACCGCTTTAATGACCGCTTTTTCGATCGTTTTATTGGCATGTCCAAAAATGAGTGGTCCCCAACTTTGAACGTAATCGACGTAACGATTATTGTCTAGGTCAACGAGGTATGCACCCTCACCTTTTTTGATAAACAATGGCGTTCCACCCACACTTTTAAACGCACGTACAGGAGAATCGACACCACCAGGGATGACATTTCTGGCTTTTTCATACGCTTTAATGCTTTTATCATAGTGCATTGTCACAATTCCTTCATTATTGATAATTAGAGTTCTTTTAGAACTCTTGACACACCTTTAAAGCAAAGCTCTAAAGGCTACGTTAACACTGGGTTCTCTTCGGCAGAGTGCCCACGCACCTTTGGTGCACCGAGTCCTTTTAAACTCATCTTGTAAGAACTTTACAATTTTACTGAAAGTTTCTATACAAACTACTTTTTCACTTCACTGGAAACAAAATAATATAAACTATCAATCTCTTGCCATGTTAAAAAATAGGTTGGCATGACGCGGTGCTGATCGGTCAACGCTTGGAAAAAACGCTCTTTTGAAACCGTAGTGATATTGGGAGCTTCAAGGGTGACCATTTTGCCTTTGCTTTTGTATTGAGAGATGATAGAGCCTTCACCTTTTTCACCATGGCACTTGTTACAACCTATGCCCCTAGGATTGGAATAGAGCATCTTTGCATACTCCATTTTGGTGATAAAATCTTCACTCAATAGTGGCGTTATCGCTAAAAAAATCACCACATTACATGTAAGCCAAAATCGCATCAAAACTGCTTTATCCTCTCTTTATTCGTAATTTGGTATAGTATCAAAAATGAACTAAAAGGATGTTTTGATGCAAATCCTCGATGGAAAAGCGCTGTCAGATCAAATCAAAATTAAACTCAAACAAGAGAGTGACAAACTGGGTCAAAAGGGGATTACCCCCGGACTTGCCGTTATTTTAGTCGGTGATGATGCCGCCAGTCAAACCTATGTAAAAATGAAAGAAAAAGCGTGTGATGTTGCGGGTGTTTACTCCATCATTCATAAAATGCCAACGACCATTTCACAAGAGAAGATTTTAGAGACAATTGCGATGATTAACACTAACCCGAACATCGATGGTGTTTTGGTACAACTTCCCCTTCCAAAGCATATTGATACGACGAAAATTATTGAGGCGATTGACCCTAAAAAAGATGTCGATGGCTTTCATCCTTTTAACGTAGGACGTTTAGTCGCAGGACTGGACAGTTTTGTTCCGTGTACCCCTTTGGGGGTTATGCGTCTTTTGGCACACTACACCATTGATCCAAAAGGCTTAGATGCCTGCGTGGTAGGAGCCAGTAATATTGTAGGTAAACCGATGATGAACCTTCTTTTAAATGCAGGTGCAACGGTGGATATCTGTCATATTTTCACGAAAGATCTCAAAGCACATACCCAAAAAGCTGACCTTGTGATCGTGGGAGTTGGTAAACAAAACCTGATCACCGCAGATATGATTAAAGAGGGTGCTATTGTCATCGACATTGGTATCAACAAAACGGCAGAGGGACGCCTCGTCGGTGATGTTGATTATGAGCACGTAGCTCCAAAATGCAGTTATATTACCCCCGTTCCCGGAGGGGTAGGTCCCATGACGATTGCTATGCTTTTAGAAAATACGATCAAAGCTGCTGGACAGCGTTTATAATTTTAGGAAACTCATGAAAAAATTTCTCAACCGTTTTATACACTTTTCCAATAGTTGGACAGGCACACTTGTCATTGTCCTTTTTGTCATCTTTTTTGTCGCACAAGCCTTTGTTATTCCTAGTGGATCAATGATTAAAACCTTGCTCATAGGCGATCATCTTTTTGTGAAGAAATTTGCCTACGGCATTCCAACACCCCATATTCCATGGCTTGAAATCCCTGTTTTCCCTGATCTAAAGGGCGATGGTCACCTGATTGATGGAAGTAGACCACAACGTGGAGATATTGTTGTGTTTCGTTATCCCAAAGATATCAAAGTCCATTACGTTAAACGCTGTGTTGCAACAGAAGGGGATGAAATCCTTTTCCAAGAGAAAAATCTCTACATCCATTTTAGTGAAGGGGATGAGTACATCAAAGCTAACTATCCTTCTGAAAAAATTAAAACGATTGCAGGCAAACTTTGGGTCAACAACCCTTACATTGAAAAATTCCATGGTGTTCACTATGATGATGCCATTAACCTCTTTCAACAAATGGTCTTGTATGCAGGTGCCAATCAACTTTTTATGAAACCAACCCAAGTCCAAGAGCTTCCAAGTATCTCTGGCTATCCATTTAACGCCTTTTATGCCAAAGTCGAGAAAGACAACTACTTTATGATGGGCGATAACCGCGATCACTCTAACGACAGCCGTTTTTGGGGCAGTGTACCCTACAGCCTCATTGTTGGTAAACCTTGGTTTATCTATTTTTCATGGGACGATGAGTATAAAATTAGATGGGACCGTATTGGTCGTTTTGTCGAATCCATGCAATACGATGAGCGCTTTTTCTAATGAACGAACTTAAAATTATAGAGATTACGGCAACTATTTTAGCCCTGATGATTGCGATTATTGGGCATGAAATTATGCATGGCTATGTCGCGTATCGTTACGGCGATACGACCGCTAAATCGCAAGGTCGCCTGAGCATTAACCCCCTTGTGCATATTGATCTTATGGGAACCATTGTCGTGCCAGCCGTACTCTTTTTCAGTGGGGCTCCCTTTATGTTTGGTTGGGCAAAACCTGTGCCGATTTTCATTCCCACCGTCATTCGTAATGGTGGTTATAAAGCTGCCATTCATGTCTCGTTAGCAGGCATCGCCTATAACTTTACACTTGCGCTTGTGTGTGCAGGGATTTTAAGTTTTTTACCCGATCTAAGACAAGCCAATAGCTTCGTCGAAGCCTTTGTCATCTTTTTCTTCATTCAATCCATGGTTTACAATGTCGTTTTAGGACTGTTTAACCTCTACCCTATTCCACCTCTTGATGGCTCACACGCCCTTGCCTATCTTGGTCTGATTATGGGCTGGACAACATTGGTTCGCTTTTACGAATCGATGGAACGTTATGGCATGGTCATTCTTATTGTTTTCATTGCCACACCGCTTTCACACTACTTTTTTCTCCCTATTCGCTACGTTATCGGGTGGTTGTATTAACAGGCTTCGCTAAAGAGGCCTGTTTTTGGAATTTATAATAATCCTTGTGCTATAATCGTCCTTATTACGTTACAGAAGGACATTTCCTTGAAGTTTTTTATTGCAACCGATCATGCAGGCATTGCCATCAAACCAGATGTCATTGGTATGCTCCAACACATGGGACATGAAGTCATTGATCTTGGACCTTTTAATACTGAACGCGTTGACTATCCTGACTACGCACATGCCCTTTGCCTTGAAGTGCTTAAAAACAGTGGCACACAGGGTATTTTGATTTGTGGGTCAGGTATTGGCATGAGTTTAAGTGCGAATAAACATATCGGTATTCGAGCAGCGTTGTGTCACGAGGCTTACACCGCAGAAATGGCGCGCGCGCACAATGATGCGAATGTGCTCTGTTTTGGACAACGTATCGTTGGACTCGGTGTCATTGAATCTATGCTCAAAGCGTGGTGTGCAACCTCCTTTGAGGGTGGCAGACACGCTCTGCGTGTTGAAAAAATAGAGCTGTGAACATGGCACTTGACTGGGTTATAGCAACACTACTTTTTTCTGCGTGTGTCTATTTGCTGATTATGGTGTTTTACTTTAAAACGCTGCTTCGAAAAGAGAAACGCAGTAATGTTGTCGTCAAGCAAACCCTCAACGATGCCGAAGTGGTCATCCGTAAATATCAAGTCCAATTGCAACGCTCTTTGGGCAATATCGATATTTTAAGCGATGAACTCAAAAAGGTCAAAAATGATCTCAAATCACTTCGTACCCGTAACAGTCAATACCGCATGGAAGGGGACAAACTCCGCCAGCACATTAAAGAGCTCGAAGGAAAAATTGAGGCACTCTTATAATAAATTGAGAGCGAAATCACTGTTTCTGCGCTTACATGTAAACAGTGTATTTCAAAAATTATGCCTCTCATAAGGCAAGCTTTATCGCCCCAGTGGCAAACATAGTTTTTTAGGCTTTACCTAGAAAGCGTATCAAAAAAAGTAAAAGGTTTTCAATGAGTCATTTAAGTGAAGCTGATAAAATTTATCTTTTAAATTCTATTCGTGAAATCGAAGATTTTCCAAAACCCGGTATTAAATTCAAAGATATTACCACCCTTTTAGGCGATATTAAAGCCTTTCACCTTTTGATGGACCATTTGGTTGAGCGTTATTCAAGCATGGAAATTGATTACATTGCAGGTATTGAGAGTCGTGGATTTATCTTTGGAGCTGCTCTTGCGGCTCGTCTTAAAACACGTTTTGTTCCGATTCGCAAACCAGGGAAACTTCCCTACACAACGATCAGTGAAAAATACTCTTTGGAATATGGAGTGGACGCTGTTTCCATTCACATTGATGCATTTACGGGTGCTGGGAAGTCAAAGCCAAAGGTCTTGTTGATTGATGATCTTATTGCAACCGGTGGCACGGCTACAGCTGCGGTTAATTTGATTAATAAAGCAGGAGCGGAGTGTATTGAAGCGTGCTTCATCATCAATCTTACCTTCTTGCAAGGCGATCTTGACATCAAAAAATCAACCTCTGTTTATTCTGTCTTAGAGGTGATCTGATGTATATTCCAAGAGCTTCAAAATTTGACCCAGATGCTAACGGGCACTTTGGTATTTTTGGAGGACGTTATGTTCCTGAAACCCTGATGCCTGTTCTTTTAGAACTTGAAAAAGAGTACCAAACCCTTCGTTTCAATGAAAATTTTTGGAGTGAAGTCGATCATTACATGAAAGATTATGTAGGACGCCCTTCCGCACTCTACTATGCTAAAAACATCTCTCAAGAGTTAGGCGCAAAAATCTATCTTAAACGTGAAGATCTGAACCACACAGGTGCGCACAAGATCAACAACACGATCGTGCAAGGCTTAATCGCTAAAAAAATGGGTAAAAAACGCGTCATTGCTGAAACAGGTGCAGGACAACACGGCGTTGCAACAGCCACCGTGGCAGCACTTTTAGGACTTGAATGCGAAGTTTTTATGGGTGAAAAAGATGTAGAGAGACAAGAGCTTAACGTATTTCGTATGAAGCTTTTGGGAGCTAAAGTACATGCCGTTAAAAGCGGTAGTAAAACGCTCAAAGATGCGATGAACGAAGCGATTCGCTACTGGGTTACCCACGCACGTGATACTTTTTATATCATTGGAACCGTTGCAGGGCCTCATCCTTACCCTATGATGGTACGTGACTTTCAAGCGATCATTGGCTATGAAGCCAAAGCACAAATTTTAGTCAAAGAGAAACGACTGCCTGATATGGTTATTGCCTGTATTGGTGGCGGTAGTAATGCTATGGGTATTTTTAGCCACTTTTTGGGCGACGAAGGGGTGAAATGTATCGGTATTGAAGCAGGAGGTCATGGCATCGAAACGGATAAACATGGCTGTTCTCTTGCAAAAGGAAGCCCGGGTGTGTTGCACGGTCAGATGAGCTATCTTCTTCAAGATGATGATGGACAAATCCTCGAAGCGCATTCCATTTCAGCGGGGTTGGATTATCCTGGTATTGGACCAGAGCACGCGTACCTTAAAGAGTTGGGCGTTGCGCATTACGATAACATTACCGATCAAGAAGCACTGGATGCGTTTGTCTGGTTGAGTCGCAAAGAAGGCATTATTCCTGCCTTTGAGAGTGCTCATGCCGTGGCGTATCTTAAAAAAATCCCTAAAGATGAGATCAAAAACAAAGTGATTATTGTCAATCTCTCCGGTCGTGGGGATAAAGACATGGTACAAGCAAAATCTATTTTGAATATAGGATGAGCAGATGAGTGACTTTATGAATAAGCACTCAGGAAAACTTTTCACCTTTTTTATGGTCATCGTGCTTTCCATTCTTGCGTACACTTTATACATGGCACCTGTCCAAGGATTGGAAAACAAATTTCTTTATTTGATGCAGCAGTATGGCTATATCATTCTCTTTTTCTGGGGCATGTTAGAGGGTGAAATCGGACTGGTAATGGCAGGTCTTCTCACACACACAGGAGACATGCACCTTTTTATCGCCATTTTTGTTGCAGGCCTTGGTGGTTTTGCAGGCGATCAAATCTATTTTTACATTGGACGTTTTAACAAAAAATTGGTGCACAGAAAGCTTCGAGGGCAACGTCGAAAACTTGCACTTGCCCATCTTCTTCTCAAAAAACATGGTTGGCCTATTATCTTTATACAACGCTATCTCTACGGACTTCGCACCGTCATTCCTATCTCCATTGGGCTTACTCGGTACAGTGGCAAAATGTTCGCATTTATTAATATTATTTCAGCATGGTTTTGGGCAGCATTGACTATTGTTCCAACATGGTACTTTGGTCAAGAGATTCTCGTTGTCATTCATTGGGCGAAAGATCATTGGTATTTTGCCATTCCACTCGCAGCTATGGTTGCAGGGGGCATTTCTTATTATTTTCACAAAGTAACCAATAAGACATTCAAGGATAAACATGCAAATAGAACTCAAAAACCAAAAGCTTCATGAAGCAACCACAGACGCTAAAATCGTCTTTGTTATCAATAAAGATTTGACACATGCGTGGATTAAAGACAAAGAGACCTTAGAATTTTTAGGTTTTAAAGGCGAAAGCGAAGAGACCCTGTTTGCAAATGAGAGTAAAACACTCTATGTGGGATGTGATTCACTCGATGCCGATGAAATTCGCTTAGCAGCTTCTAAAGCATTAGAGGCGCTTAAAAAAACCAATGTTAAAACCGTTGCGATTGGAACCTATTCAAACGATTGCCCAGGAATTAACATTAAAGCACTGGTA
>Ga0302286_10002044_pt1 | contig 14331 bp, 14 predicted proteins | sample III_Fen_E2_3_FD_198765 | JGI IMG/M metagenome (GOLD analysis project Ga0302286, IMG submission 198765) | Peat permafrost microbial communities from Stordalen Mire near Abisko, Sweden - III_Fen_E2_3 | ecosystem: Environmental > Terrestrial > Soil > Wetlands > Permafrost | place: Sweden: Abisko...
CCACCGTAGGTAACGCCTCCGAGATGCTTGTCGGGAAAGTTGTACGTGAGGGTTCCATTCGGGCAGAACTGCTCAAGGCCCGCCTTGCATTCGGGGCAAGTGCCGTCTGAGTCCACCATGCAGCCAACAGCGGCTAGGTCTCCCGGCTTGAACTTCGAGACTGCTGAACCGACCTTCGTTACCCGGCCCAGAATTTCGTGGCCGACGACGCACGGGTAAACGGTCGGCATGAATTCATTCCATTCGTTGCGAACTTGGTGGAGGTCGGAATGACAAACGCCGCAAAAGAGAATTTCGATCTGGACGTCGTGCTCAGTTGGGTCACGTCGGGTAATTATGCTGGAAGCTAATGGAGAGGTTGCACTCGCTGCGGAATAGGCCTTTGCTTTGTACATGCAGCTACTCTAGCTGCTATGTCGAATTATTGATATGCAGAATACGCCATTCTTTATGCAAAACATGCCAAACGTGACAATCACCTACGGTTGGCCGCAGACCGCATCTCCCCGCAATCTCTGAAATCTTGCAACTCCCAAAGCCAGAGGAATGTGCAATGGTTTGCACATATAACTCCTTACGGCTGATATGAATAGCTATAACCGGTTTACTATGTATGACATGCGAACAATTTCCTCCCAAGCCATTGAAAACAAACAACCGTGATTCTCGTGTTTTACGCTAAGTGACTGATCTGACTTTCTGAATTGGATCCGCCTTTATCCGTGAAAATCCGCGGCCTCTTTAGCCTTTTGCCCTCTTCGACTAGAATGCCCGCACGGAGATTACCCATGGCAACCTCGGCCCCTACCTCTTCTGAAGCGAAGCCCCAACTCAACCTCAACCAGATCAAGTTCGACATCTGCTGTGCGGCTCGCATCCTCTATCGCCAGGGCATGAGTGCTGCAAACGCCGGACACATCAGCGTCGCCATCGCTCCCGACCGTATGCTGATGAACCGCTTCGGCCCTTCGTTCGCAACCATGCATCCCAACGACATCCTCACGCTCGATCTCCACGGCAACATCATTGAAGACCACACCCCGCAGAAGAACGCGCGTCTCAACGAGACGGTCGAGCTGCACGGCATCATTCATCGCTACAACCCGCATGCCACTTGCGTTCTGCATACCCACCCGCCTGCCACGGTCACTTGGAGCACCTTCCGCAAGGTGCCGGAGATTTACGATCAGGAGAGCTGCGTTCTTGCCGGAGACGTCGCTGTGGTGGAAGGAGACTACGAAGGCTTGGCATCAGGCGAAGAGCGCACCAATTCTGCCGCCCTTGCGCTGGGCGAGCATCGAGCCGTCATTCTGCCCAATCACGGGGCCATCACCACCGGACCCAACGTGCAGGTTGCGGTGTTCATGATGATCCTTTTGGAAGGAATGGTGGCGCGCAATTTGTCGGTGCTCTCGGCCGCGCGCGCAACCGGCTTGACGCCGCAGCCCATTAAGATGGAAGTCGCGCAACAGGTCCGCATCGGTATCGCCAAGATGAACGCGATCGAACCGCTGTGGGCCGACCTGCTTCATCGCCTTGTAGCCACTGACCCCGAGCTATTTGCGTAGATCAATGAAAAGCCGTTCCGCCGCAACCTTTTCTTTGTCCTTTGAGAACCGAATCTTATCCGTGTGGATCCGTGAAGATCGGCGGCCGAAGTTTCCGTGGCTGAAAGCTGACGGCTGATAGCTGAGAGCTTTACTATCATTCCGTGCGCGACCAGGTGCTCCACTACATCCGCGACCGCAAGCTGCTGAAGGCCGGCGACCGCCTCGTCGTTGCCGTTTCCGGAGGAGCCGACTCTGTCGCCCTGCTACGGGTGCTGCTCGAACTGCGCGAGGAACTCGGTATCGTCCTCTTCGTCGCTCACTTCAACCACCAACTGCGTGGCGAGGAGTCTGACGATGACGAGCGCTTCGTCGCTGAACTCGCGTACCAGCACGATCTGCCCTTCTTCGCCGGTCGCGGAGATGTCCGTGAACACGCCACGAGCAATAAGCTAAGCATGGAGCACGCCGCCCGCGAGCTGCGCTATCAGTGGCTGACGGAACTTGCTCGCGACGAGAAACTCGACGCCTTTGCCACCGCCCACACCTCCGACGACCAGGCCGAAACCGTCCTGATGAAGTTCCTTCGTGGTGCGGGCACTCGTGGCATTGCCGGCATTCATTCTCTCCTGCGGGGTGACATTCCCATCGTCCGTCCACTGCTGAAGATTTCCCGGAAAGAAATCGAACGTTTCCTCAACTCACTTGACCAAACATGGCGCGAAGACCGCTCCAACCTCGACACCAGGCACACCCGCAACCGCATCCGTCACGAACTGCTTCCACTTCTCGAGCGCGATTACAACCCCAACCTTCGCCAACTGTTGGCAGAAGCCGCCGAGGTGGCGCAAGACGAAGAGGACTTCTGGTCCGTCACGATCGCCGCTGAATACTCGCAGCGGCACGCTCGACCGCGCTCCCTGGAACTGACGGGTCTCGACCAGCGGCACGTTGCGCTCCAGCGCCGCTTTCTGAAGAGATTCTTGGATGACGAAAGTGTCCCGGCCGACTTCCACCTTATTGAGAGTCTCCGGCGCTGCGTCCTCGGCGAAACCCCGGCCGTCAACCTGCCCGGCGGATGGGTCGCCCGGGGCAAGGCCGATCACCTCCATTTATTCCCGCCAGCCGCCCCGATTTCAGACTCGACCGGTAGCTATCAGGTCTGCCTGCTCGTCCCTTACGCCTGTTGGCTCCCGCAAGTCCGACTAACTCTCAGGGCCACCGTAGTTTCCCCCGAACTTGCCAACAACGAGCCGCCCGGAACCCTGCTTTGCGCCTCCGCGCTCGGCCCTATGCTGACGGTCCGCAACTGGCAACCCGGTGACCGCTTCCGCCCCGCCCATACCGGGTCGGAAAAAAAGCTGAAAGAGCTCTTCTCCGACAAACACATCCCCGCCGACCAGCGTCCTCTCTGGCCCGTCGTGCTGTCTGGCTCCCAGATCGTCTGGGTTCGCGGATTCCCCGTCTGCCACGACTTTGCCTGGGTTCCGGGATCGGGTGACGCCCTCCGCATCGAAGCTTGGCCGGCCGAAGCGGCTCCGGGGGCTACCCAAATCCCTCTTCCCGTGTCTAAGTAAGGTGGGGCGGGGGGAATCGCCCTCCCATTTGGTGCCGGTCCTGATTGGAGCTTTTTGTAAGTCTTTAGCCCCGTTCCGTTTACTCGGAGTTACAATCTAGGCAGGAAGCGAAAACTACATCCAGCGCCTGCCGACGGCATCTAAGACGGGTAGGCACGCATTTGTGTCTGCACGGTTACACAGGAGTCCCTAAGTGAATTCGACGGTCAAGACAGTCGTGTTCTGGTTGGTAATTGTGCTCGCTGGCGTCCTGCTCTGGCAGGTCGTCAAGGGGGCCAATGCCAGCGTCAAAGAACACGAAATCATCTATTCAGAGTTCATGTCGCAGGTCGACAAGGACAACATCAGCGAAGTCACGGTGGTTGGCAACGACGTTCACGGTAAGCTCAAGAACGACAAATCTTCGTTCCACGTCTTCGTCCCTTCTAACTACACGGAAATGTACAAGCCGCTGCGCGACCATGGTGTGAACATCACCGTGAAAGACGCCAACGGCGGCAGCTACACGTGGCTCATCAATCTTTTGCCCTTCGTGTTGCTCGGGGCACTCTGGTTCATCATGATCCGCCAGATGCAGACCGGCGGCAACAAGGCGCTTTCGTTCGGTAAGAGCCGCGCCCGCCTGCTCAGCATGCAGCAGAAGAAGATCACGTTCAAAGACGTGGCTGGCGTGGATGAAGCCAAGGAAGAGCTCAAGGAAATCATCGAGTTCCTGCGCGAGGCGCAGAAGTTCCAGAAGCTCGGCGGACGCATCCCCAAGGGTGTGCTCCTGGTCGGGCCTCCCGGAACCGGCAAGACCCTGCTGGCGCGTGCGGTCGCCGGCGAAGCAAACGTGCCGTTCTTCAGTATTTCCGGCTCTGATTTCGTCGAGATGTTCGTCGGCGTGGGCGCAAGCCGCGTTCGCGACCTGTTCGAGCAGGGCAAGAAGAACGCGCCTTGCATCATCTTCATCGATGAAATCGACGCAGTCGGCCGTCACCGTGGCGCAGGCCTCGGCGGCGGACACGACGAACGCGAACAGACCCTCAACCAGTTGCTGGTCGAGATGGACGGCTTCGAGTCCAACGACGGAGTGATCCTGATCGCCGCCACCAACCGTCCTGACGTACTCGATCCCGCGCTGCTGCGCCCCGGCCGCTTTGACCGCCGCGTGGTGGTTTCGCTGGCCGACGTGCGTGGCCGCGAGGAGATCCTGCGCGTCCACACTCGCAAGATTCCCATCGGCGACGATGTTGATCTCGGCGTGCTGGCCCGCGGAACACCGGGTTTCTCCGGTGCTGACTTGGCCAACATGGTGAACGAGGCCGCTCTCTGTGCGGCGCGTCAGAACCGCAAGACTGTGCTGATGTGGGACTTCGAACAGTCTAAGGACAAGGTCTTGATGGGCGCCGAGCGCAAGTCGATGCTGCTCTCCGACGAGGAGAAGCGCATTACGGCCTACCATGAGGGCGGACACGCTCTGGTGGCAGCCGTGCGCGAGTACTCCGACCCGTTGCACAAGGTCACGATTATTCCGCGTGGCATGGCGCTGGGCCTGACCATGCAGTTGCCGATTGACGACAAGCACACCTACCGGCGCGAATACCTCGAAACTCGTCTGGCCATCTTGATGGGCGGACGCGTTGCCGAGGAACTGTTCCTGAACAGCATGACTACCGGCGCAGGAAACGACATCGAACGGGCGTCTGACCTGGCCCGCAAGATGGTCTGCGAGTTCGGCATGTCATCGATGGGCCCGATCACCTTCGGTCGCAAGGAAGAGCAGATCTTCCTTGGCCGCGAGATCAGCCAGCATCGCGACTTCAGCGAAGAGACGGCCCGGCAGATTGACGCCGAAGTTCGTCGCTTTGTGGATGAGGGCTACCAGTCAGCGACTAGCATCCTTTCGTCGCATCGCGAAGCGTTAGAGCGGATTGCGCAGGCGTTGTTGGAGCGCGAAGTGCTCGACGCCAACGAAGTGATGATGCTCATCGCAGGCACCGAGTTGCCGGCGCGAGTCCACCCCAATGCACCAACCGGAACGAAGGACGAAGTGCAGCAAGTACTGAAACCTGCTCCAGGACAGGGCAACACGGCTCAGGGCGAGCGTCCGGCACAGGCGTAAGTCAGTTGTTAGCTAAGATGGGCGGCCGCGAGGCCGCCCATCTTTTTTGATTGTCATCCCGACCGAAGCGAAGCGGAGTAGAGGGCCTGTCCTTCTTCGCAAAGATAGACGCCCGGTTAACTATGCGCCCACCGCGCTCTGAGACTGCGGGAAAACTGAAGTTACTTCTTCGGAGGAGCGATGGTATCTTTCACGGCCTTGGCGACGCGGAACTTCACGACGGTCTTGGCAGGAATCTTGATCGCTTCGCCGGTCTGAGGATTGCGGCCCACGCGAGCTTTGCGGTTCGATTTCACCAGGCGTCCGATGCCGGGGATGACGAACACGCCGTTCTTCTTGGTCTCTTTGATCGCCACTTCCGCGAGGTAGTCGAGAAGGGCCGCGATCTGCTTGTTGCTCAATTCGAACTTTTCGGCGAGGTGCCGAACGAGCTGTGTCTTGGTCATGCCTGCTGCCATTAGATATTCCTCCTTGAATCATTGAGCAGAAAATAACTCAATTTGAGCGTATCTTACAACATTGCAGAGGGTGAGCAAAGCATTTTCGCCTTATTTCATGCGGGTTTTCCACAGGCCCCACCCGAAGAAGCCTTTGTTTATGCGCCTTTGGGAGGTTCCCAGTTAGGCAACACCGCCGATTTCGATGGGGACGCTCAGGACAGCAGAAGCATGGCGTTTCGGAGCGCCTGTTACCATCGGAACTTCGACCGCATGAACCTCTCCCACGCCATCATCTTGTTCGTGGCTGCGCTGCTGGCTGGCGCGATCAATGCAGTAGCGGGTGGAGGAAGCTTCGTCACCTTTCCGACGCTGATGTTTATTGGCGTTCCGGCAAAGTTCGCGAACGCCACCAATACGGTAGCCCTGTGGCCGGGACAAGTGGCCAGCATCGGAGCGTACCGGCAACAGTTCAGAAAGTTGTCGTTGAAGATGCTGGCGCCGCTGCTGGTGACGTGTGTCATTGGCGGTATCGGAGGGGCGTGGGTGCTGCTCAAAACCCCGACCACGATCTTTGTGTGGTTGGTGCCGTGGCTGATCCTGTCGGCAACCATCATCTTCATGATGAGCGGCAGGGTCACGCAATGGGTGCGGCGCCGGACAGCAAGCGGCGAACATCACGAGTTCGCCACCGGGCGCGGCGTGCTGTTTCAGCTGGTGATCGCGTTCTACATCGGTTATTTCGGGGCGGGTGCGGGGATTCTCATCCTCGCCATGCTGGCGCTGTTGGGCATGGACGACATCCATTCGATGAATGCGCTGAAGGCGCTGCTAACGACCATTTCCAATGGCGTGGCTCTGGTAATGTTCATCTTTTCGCACGCGGTGTACTGGCCGGAGGCGATCCTGATGATCGTGGCGTCGATGCTGGGCGGGTACTTCGGAGCGCACTTCGCGCAGAAGACGAAACCGGAGCATGTGCGGATGATGGTCATCGTGATCGGGTTTGCGCTGACTGCCTATTACTTCGGCAAACAATTGCTTCACTAAGCGAGAACGCGGAGAGCTCTCTGGTTCAAGACGCGGTCCCGTCTTCGGGGACTTCTCCCCGAAAACGCAGTTTCATGATCAGCAGAGGAAACGCCAGCAAAAACGTGATCGCATTGGGCAGGATCAGCGGCAGCGAGTGAATCAGGAAGCCGTAAGCCACCCACAGCAACAGGCCGGCGTTCAGGCTGACGAGCATGACCAGCGAAATATCACCAACAGATCTTGTGCGAAAGGAGTGCAGGGCTTGCGGCAGATAAGCCAGGGTGCAAAGTGCCCCCGCCGCGAAACCGACGAGTGATATCAAGTTCATGTACCAGCGTAGCATCGCGAGCGGCGATCAAGTCTGGTTGAGGCGCCAGATCCCAGCGTTGAGGTAGCTGGCGTAGGTGACCCAAAGAAGGTATGGGATTAAAAGAAACGCCGCCAAGGGAAGCAGCCAGTAGAAAACAACTGCGGTAAACAGTATGGCGAGCCAGAGAATTATGATTTCGCCAAAGGCGACGCCGGGAAGGCGCGCGCCGAAGAAGATTCCTGACCATGCCGCGTTCAGGGCGAGCTGGCCGCAGAAGAGCAGCAGCGCTGAGCGCGCACCACCCCAACCGTAATTGCGCCAGATCAGCCAAGCCGAGATTGCCATGAGGACGTAGAGGAACGTCCAGACGGGGCCGAAGACCCAACTCGGCGGTGTTCCAGGGGGCTTGCGGAGTCGCGGGTACCACTCGCGTACGCCGCGCGCCGTGAGAAATGACGCAAGGCTGCCGGTCGCGAGTACGACGAAGAGAAAGCCGATTAAAACGATCCATGGCTTGGCCTGCACGACTGCACCCCCTCAGTTCGCTCGCCCTTGATCCGCCGAAGGCAAGCTTTGTGTTCAGTTCACGGTCAGGACAATCTTTCCGTAGTTCGCGCGCTGTAATAGCAGGCGGTGCGCTTCACTCGCTTGTTCCAAGGGCAGAGTGTGGCCAATTTCGGGACGCAGACGCCCCAACTCGATCCACGGCTTCATGGCCTTCAGGCAGTCGTTCATCAGCCGATGATCGTTGGCAAGGAAACTGAGCCAGAGGCCATGGGCGCTGAGGCCGCGTGCCATCATCGCGCCCACATCGAACTTCTGGCGCTCGCCGGTGGCCGTGCCATAGATGATGACGCGACCGAAATCGCGGCAGCAGCGCAGGCTCTTGGCAGTGTGGTCGCCGCCCAGCATTTCGAAAACGGCATCCACTCCTTCGCCGTTAGTGAGTTGATGTATTCGCTGTTCGTAATCCTCATCGCGGTAGTTGATAGCGTAATCAAGGCCAAGTGCCATGACCCGCGCCAGTTTCTCTGCCGACGAAGCGGTACCGTACGTCTCGACGCGAAGCAATTTGCCGATTTGCACGGCGGCGGTGCCAACGCCTCCGGCGGCGGCGTGAATCAGCACGCGACGCTGGCGGTCGCCTTCCACGTAGAAAGGCTCGAGGGCATCAGAGGTCATGCCCGCCTTCCAGTACGCGAGATAGGCGGTGAAGAAGTTCACGGGGAAGGCCGCCGACTGCTGCGAGGTCCAGCCCTTCGGCTGCGGCCAGAGCATTTTGCGCGAAACGGCTACTTTCTCGGCCGCTGCACCGTATTGCGCGTAGCCCATGACGCGCTCATTGGAGCCCTCGATGACGCCGGCGAACTCTCTCCCGGAAACGAACGGAGGAGGAGGCGTGCTCTTATACACGCCGCGCGTGGACAGGGTGTCGGCAAAGTTCACGCCAACCGCTTCCACCCTGACAATAACTTCGTCTGGCTGGCCAACTGGTTCAGGGATGTCGCGGATCTCCAGGACCTCAGGTCCGCCCGCACGTGTAACCACGACAGCTTTCATGAATCGCTCCCGCCAGCGAGTGTAAAACATCGGGCTCTGTGGCTCGGTGATTTCGCGCACAAAAAGGCAATTTCACAACGGAAGCAAGCGAGTGCACGGAGAATTAAGAGGCAAGAGCAGCCACGGATTTACACGACTCGATACGGATAGGAATAAGAGACAAAAGCAAGATCAACACGGCGCGGAGCACACGGAGGAAAGAACATCAGAAGACTCCGTATCTCCGTGGTGAGTTTCTTGTCAGTTCGGAGCCTGCATGAAGTCGAGCGCGCGGGAGATGTAATTCTTTACGTCGCGGCGGTGTACGACGGCATCAAGCATTCCGTGCTGCAGCAGGAATTCGCTGCGCTGGAAACCTTCGGGTAGCTTCTGGCGGATGGTCTGCTCGATGACCCGCGGACCGGCAAAGCCGATGAGGGCGCCAGGCTCCGCGATATTGAGGTCGCCCAACATGGCGAACGAGGCGGTCGTACCGCCCGTAGTCGGGTCGGTGAGAACCGAGATATAGGGAACCTTGGCATCATCCATGCGCGCCAGGGCAGACGCAATCTTCGCCAGCTGCATCAGGCTGACCACGCCTTCCATCATCCGAGCGCCGCCGGACGCGGAAACGATAACCAACGGGATCTTCTCGACGGTGGCGCGCTCAATGGCGCGGGTGATGGTTTCGCCCACAACCGAGCCCATCGAGCCTCCAATGAAGGAATACTCCATCGCGCTAATGATGACGGGTTTACCGTTTAGCTTGCCGCGGGCATTGATGATGGCGTCGTTGAGGCCGGTATCGGCGATGGCTTTCTTGAGGCGCGTGGCGTAGGGCTTGAGGTCGGTGAATTCCAGCGGATCGGTGGAAACCAGGTTTCCGTCTTCAGTCGTGTACTGGCCGTCGTCGAGCAGATAAGCGAGCCGGGTTTTGGCATCAATGCGGAAATGGCGTTCGCACTTGGGGCAAACGTTGAGGTTCTGGTCGAGATCTTTCTTCCAGATGATCTGACGGCACTGGTCACACTTAACCCAGAGGCCTTCTGTCTTGACGCGCTTCTCGCCCGAAATGTCGAGCTCCGCCTGTTCCCGCTTAAACCATGCCATAGTCGTTCCCCAGTTTAGCTGACGGGGTGGGAATTGTCGCTTGTGCTAGTACTCGATGCCGCGCTGGGCCTCAATGCCCTTGGTGTAGGCGTGCTTCACTTCCTTCATTTCGGTCACCGTGTCGGCGATCTCGACAATGCGGGGGTGGGCGTTGCGACCCGTGAGAATGACGTGCACCATCTCCGGCTTCGTCTTCAGCGCTGCCACGACTCTCTCCGGGTCGAGCATCTTGTAGCTGATGGCGTAGTTGATCTCGTCCAGGATGACCAGGTCCCATGCACCCGACAGAATGGCGCGCTCGGCTTCGGCCCAGGCTTCTTCGACCAGGCGGATGTCTTCGGGGTCAGTCTCAGCGCCGCCGACTTTCACGAAGCCGCGGCCCATCTGCTTGATGACAAAGTTGTCGCCGAAGGCCTTGACCGCGTCGAGTTCCCCGTAGTGCCATGAGCCTTTCAGGAACTGGAGCATGAGCACTTTGAGACCGTTGCCGACGGCGCGCAGCGCGGTGCCCATGGCAGCGGTGGTCTTGCCCTTGCCGGGGCCGGTGTTCACGATGATGAGTCCTTTGCGGACGTCTGCCACTGGTCGGTCTCCTATTCAATCAGCGAACTATCAGCTTAGCAGTTCGCATGGACGGGTCGACCGTGCGGCAATTTGTTAAGAATCCTGAAGCGCGAGCCATAAGGCGAACTTTGTTCTTATGCAGGGGTTCTTAAGTCTGTATCGATATGGTGGCGCCACCAATCGTCGAGACGAAATAAGACGGATTCGGAGGCCACAATGAAGATGAAACTCTATTTCTTACTGATGCTCGCGCTGAGCGTCGCAGGGTTGAACGCAGCGGCATTGGCGCAAGACCACGCACGAGAAGGCAGTTACGCGAACCGGAGTATTGCCCCCTCAAATTACAGTCCGGGCCAGAGCTCTTCGCAGTTGCGATTGGCTGCTTGGGACGACCATCGCCGCTGCGGTGGAGACCATGACCGCGACGACCGGAACTGCTATTCGCGAGATCGAGATGGCGATCGCTATCGCCAGCAGTATTCCAGCCAGGGCAATGGCCACTACGGTGGTAATGGCTATGCCAATCCTTACGGCCAGAACGGATGGTATGACAAGCAAGGTAATTGGCACCTCGGCGCGAATGGCTCGTACGACCGAAAAGGCAACTGGCCTAGCGACAAGCAGCATAGGGATGGCGACGACAGATAGAGGCGATGCCCTTACGTAGGAGCGGCACCGTCCAAGTGCCGCTCCCGTAAACGTCCGCCGAGGCGTGACGTCTCTGGACGCCAGTTCGGAGTAATTTGGGGCCGGAAGCTCCGCACTGTCAAGTCGCCGAGCTATGCCGAAGTTATCTGAGATACTAGAGTCTTGACGAGCATCAGAGGCGGCGCAAGGCGCGGCATGATCAAGACCATAGTTGCAGATCCCAAATCGATTAAAGTCAACAAAACGGCCGGGACTGGGATGGACATCGAGTGGAAAGATGGCCATCACAGCTCGTATAGCTTCGTGTTTCTGCGCGATGCCTGCCCCTGCGCCCTGTGTGAAGAAGAGCGGGAACAGGATGGCCGGAAGCCGGGCGATCCGCTGAAACCGGTGGCGGGCGCGCTACCCATGTTCAAGGCGCTGGCGCGGCCTACCGAAGTGGAACCCGTGGGTAAGTATGGCATCCGGTTCACCTGGAACGACGGACATCAGCACGGCATCTACTCGTGGGAGTTTCTTCGTGAGCACTGTCCCTGCCAGGATTGCAAAGCCGCTCGGCTGATGAACGCTACCGCTGGCGGCGCCAGGCCGAACTGAACGCCTCACCGAGCCCAGGAACCCAGAATTGCCGTATCTTTCACAACTAAATCCCCAGCAGCGCGAAGCAGTCGAGACAGCCACCGGGCCGGTGCTCATCCTGGCTGGTGCCGGCAGCGGGAAGACGCGCGTCATCACCTACCGCATAGCGCACCTCATTGACCATGTGGGCGTCGCACCCGATTCGATTCTTGCTGTCACGTTTACCAATAAGGCAGCCAGCGAGATGGCGAGCCGCGTGGAGTCGCTAGTGGGAGCGCGCACGGTCGTCAAGCCGCTGATCTCGACGTTCCACTCGTTCTGCGTGCGCTTGCTGCGCCGCGACATTGAGACGCTGCAGGTCGGCGGCAAGGGCTATCGCAGAGACTTCGTCATCTACGACGAATCAGACCAGCAGAACGTGGTGAAAGCGGCTATGCGTAGGCTCGGGCTAGACACCAAACAGCTCACCCCACGCAGCGTGCTGTCGCACATTTCCTGGGCGAAGAACCACATGATAGACCCGCAGGAATATTATCTTGAGTCATCAGACCCCAAGACGGAGCGAATCGCCCAGATCTACGAGATCTATAGGCAGGAGCTGGCCAAGTCGAATGCGCTCGACTTCGACGATCTGCTGCTATATGCAGTGCGGGTGCTGAAGTCCTCGGGCGAGACTCGGGAGCGCTATAACCGGCGCTACCGGCACATTCTGGTGGATGAATATCAGGACACCAACCGTCCGCAGTATGAGCTGATGCGCATGCTGGCTGGGGAAGAACACAACGTGTGCGCGGTCGGTGACGAGGACCAGAGCATCTACTCGTGGCGCGGGGCCGATATCCGCAACATCCTGGAATTCGAGCAGGACTTTCCCGAGGCGCGTATCGTTCGGCTGGAGCAGAACTACCGCTCGACGCAAAACATCTTGCAAGCGGCGTCCGCTGTGGTTTCGAACAACCTGCGGCGCAAAGGTAAGAACCTTTGGACCGACCGTCTGGGCGGCGCGAAGATCGGCTACTACGAAGCTCCTGACGGCGAGAACGAGGCGCTATTTGCCGCCGACTACATCGCCAAGTACCTGGCGAAGGCCGGGCAGGGGGGCGAGGAGAGTCCGCGCGCGGCAGTGTTGTACCGCACCAATTCGCAGTCACGCCTGCTCGAAGAAGCGATGCGGCGCTACCAGATGAAGTACCACGTTGTGGGAGGCTTCAGCTTTTACGAGCGCGCCGAGATCAAAGACCTGATTTCTTACCTGAAAGCGATCCAAAACCCCGATGACTCGATAGCGATGCAGCGGATTATCAACACGCCGACCCGCGGTATCGGCAAGAACACCATGGAGACGCTGGAGCGCATTGCGCTGGAGACGAATCTGTCGCTCTGGGGAGCGATCCGGGAAACCGTCGGCCGGGACCTGCTGCCGCCGCGGGCGTTAGCTGCGTTGAAGGGCTTCAACCAGTTGATTGACGACGCGCGGGCGATGTACCTGGGTTCATTCGCCGAGCACGTTGAAGCCACGGCTGCTCCTGCTGAAACTGGCGCCGAAGCAGAAGATGCGCAACACGCCATGGATTTTTCGGCGGACATGTTCGAGGCGGACGCGACTGCCGCAGATTTCAATCCCGACACGCTGAACGAAGTGCCGCCTCCCGCAGAGTCGAACGAACCTGTTGAGGGATTCCGTGCGCCCGGCGATGCCGCGACCACGGCGGAACTCCTGAAATTCCTCATCGACCGCACGGGATACATCAAGCAGCTGGAAGCGGAAGACACTCCGGACTCGCTGGCGCGGATCGACAACCTTCGCGAATTGGTAAACGCCGCCATGGATTCGCGTGACCGTGGCGAGACGCTGAACGAATTCCTCGACCACGCAGCACTGGTGAGCGACGCCGATCAATACGACGAGAATTCACGCATCACCCTGATGACATTGCACGCGGCAAAGGGACTGGAATTCCCGCTAGTGATCCTTGCGGGCATGGAAGAGGGCCTGTTCCCGCATTCGCGCACGCTAATGGCTCCGGACGATATCGAGGAAGAGCGGCGCTTGTGTTACGTAGGCATGACGCGTGCGATGGACACGCTGATCGTGTCGAACGCGCGCTATCGGCGACGCTACGGCACCGATATGCCCGAGGCCAGCATTCCCTCGCGCTTTCTCGAGGAGATTCCGCACGATCTGTTACAGGACTTGGGCACGGCCCGGCGCCCGACCACCAGAATGACGGAAGACTCGCGCGCTTCCCATTATGCATACGAAGACGAGGACCAGCGGCCGCAGTACGCACAGCCCAAACCCAAGCCGCGGGCGGCCTTCAACGGACCGTCGTACAACTCGATTGACAATATCGCGGAGTTCTTTGCCTCGCGCGGGAAGAAGTTTTCACTGCCGAAAGCCGCGCCGCCAGGACCGGCCGGGAAGAGCGGATTCCGCCCCGGACAGCGCGTTCGCCACCCCAAATATGGCGAAGGAATGGTGTACCAGCGCGAGGGAGACGGGGAAAACGCGAAGATTACGGTACAATTTCATAAGTTCGGCTTGAAAAAGCTGGTCGAGAAGTACGCCCAACTGGAAAAGGCGTAAGCCGCCAGGGGCCATCAACGAAGGATGGCAGACGGGTTCCGCCTGTCTGCGCAGTTCCGCGAGGCGCAGCCTTCGAATCCAAGATCGAAAAGGACCGCAGAATTCATGGCAAACACCAAGAGCATTGAAGATAAGACAGAGCGCAAGAAGGCAAAGCGCGTCGCCCGCAAGAAAGCCACCCCGAAGGCCGCCCGTACCCACGCGCGGGGCTCGGCCAAGCGCAAAGTTAAGAAGATGGTACGCGGCCAGTCGAAGCGCTAGTTCGGGCCGTCGCACTGCGAAATTCGAAAGGCTCCA
>Ga0302286_10002045_pt1 | contig 14330 bp, 29 predicted proteins | sample III_Fen_E2_3_FD_198765 | JGI IMG/M metagenome (GOLD analysis project Ga0302286, IMG submission 198765) | Peat permafrost microbial communities from Stordalen Mire near Abisko, Sweden - III_Fen_E2_3 | ecosystem: Environmental > Terrestrial > Soil > Wetlands > Permafrost | place: Sweden: Abisko...
CCAACTTCGGCGAGGTGGGGGATTACTATTAAAATAGAAAAGTGCTGGTACAGCATACACCCCAAGTATTACCTAATTGAAAAGAGCAGAAAGGACCCTAAATGGTACAGTACAGTACAGTATCGGTTGGTGAGTTTAAAGTAGAAGATTAGTAATGAAGACATATCTAAAAAGAGATGGTGATGTTTTTTACATATACTCCTTCAATTATTACTATGGAGCAACTGGGCCTTACGCACACAGACTAGCAACCACTGAAGGGTTCTATTTAATCGGCAACGAACATGAGCGACAGGCAATTGGTTCTTTTGAACTTGTGGAGGACTAAATGATACCTATTGAACTTGCAATGGGGACGAATGGGCGTAGTGTTTTTATCCAAACAAATAAGACTCGTTATATGTACTCATATTATTGTAGTTATGATCACAAGATTCTTCACTGGAGCTATTCCTATAGGTTATCTTATCCTTGTGGTTCCTTTAAAGAGGAAGACTAATGGCAACAATACACACATGGCCGGCGACCGACGTGGTGGGGGCTACAAGTGACCTTGAGAATTGGCAATACAACGATCATCCCCTTAATGACCCGGAGTATGTAAGTAGCAAACATAAATACGTCTAGTATGGCAAAACCCAACTAGGAACCTTTATTGAGGAGGAGGATTGACATGAACACCTTAGATATCTGCATAGCCCCTTGGGGTAAAAATATACCTTCTGGTGCTATATTTGGTGAAGGTGGACTACAGTATTTTGTTTTAGGAGGGAATCGAGGGCATGAAGTGGGTCTGATACAGCGGGATGGGCTTCTGCCATATACCCTACGGTCAGTAGGCAAAGTGCTCTTGACAGACTGAAGCTTTTGTGTTACCCTAAATATATTATATATTAATACTATATATAATATATATACTATATATAGTATATTATTAATAAATATACTATATTAATAGATAATAAATAATATAGTATATTTAGTATAGGAGAATAATGTTAGAACTTCTTAAATTCTTACTGAGCAAAGACAACTATGTAAAGTATAGAGGTTTCGTACCTAAGGGAACGAACCCTACAGTTGATCTGTTGTATGACTACCTAGACCAACTCTTTGGTAGTTTAGAACGAGACCTTACCTTCGATGAGTATAGTGCCTTTGTACTCGGACAGCTACCCAACATCACCAAGAAGGATCGGGATACCTATGAACTCATCCAAACACTCATTGACAAGGCAGGAGGTAGCAACATTGCTGCAGACGCTGCAGAACTGCTACTTAACAACCTCCGAGAACGATCGAATTCTTTCAAGCTTGCTGAAGCTTATCTTAACTTCAGTGAAGGAAGAATCACATCAGACGAACTACACAGCACTATTGATTCTTGTACGATTGTCCGTACATCTGTCGAACGCACTAGGATGGTTCAGGAAGACCTTGAAGCTCTCGTAACACAGGAAGTACTAACACCAGGCTTACGATGGCGCCTGAAGACTCTAAACCAATCCCTTGGGTCATTACGTATGGGAGACTTCGGTTTCATCTTTGCACGTCCAGAGGTTGGCAAAACTACGTGGTTGTGTTCAGAAGGTTCCTTCATGCTTAAGCAGTTGGTAGAAGCAAATAAACCACTGCTATACATCAACAACGAAGAAGAGTCGCGTAAAGTTAAGGTACGCTTCATCCAATCTTGGTTTGGTGTGACACGTCAGCAGTTGATTGCGAACCTTAGGGAATATAGTGAACGCTTTCGTGAAGAGACAAAAGGACTGTTCTGCATCAATGAGGGCTCTTTAAAGGACCGTAGAGAGATTGAATCTATCATTGAGTACTACCAGCCCGGCTTGATCATTTGTGATGCCCTAGACGCTATAGAGGGCTTTAAAGCGGATCGAGAAGACCTGCGCCTAGGTACAATCTTCAAATGGGCACAGGATTTATCCAAACAATACTGCCCTTTCATTGGTACAACATGGGCAGATGGTTCTGCAGAGGGTATCAAGTGGCTCAACATGGGGCATGTAACCAACGCCAAGACGGAGAAGCAGAAACCAGCACAGTTCATCCTTGGCATTGGTTCAACTGGTGATGATTACATGCGACACATTGCAATCTCAAAGAACAAGTTGATTGGTGATCCGGATACAGAAGAAGGACTTCGACATGATCGGTTTGATGTGCTTATTCGACCAGAAACAGCTAGATTTGAGGATATAGGATGAAAAACTTATTGTACTTTTATACAAGATCCAGAGAAAGTTCGGCGTACTTGAAGAGGGAACTTGATGGAAAGTTTCAAGATGGATCTAATTTGGGTTGGCAAGCTCCATTATTTTCTCTGGAATGGAGTAAATTTATTATTTCAGTGGAACATAGCCATAGTCATGATGTTGCAGGTCACTTTCAGGAAGTAGAGGACTAAAAATGAAGTTATTCTATACTATGAGTGCAATCTATGCAGGAATGGAAGGAGCCTGTTACTGGGCTAGTCACTGGGGTTTAGTTGATCCTGATGAGGTACACTATGATAGTCTCCCCGGTTGGGAGGCTTACTTTCATCCTGAATATCAATATCATGGTACATTTGCAGTTGTGGAGGATTGAATGACTTTATTTGAAGGAACTTCGTGCATTCGTTGGCCACGTATGGTACATGAAGAAGCTGGATATAGAATTGATACTATTAGTGAAGAATATAAAACATATAGCTCTGTTCCAGAGGCCATTATGCGAAGTGTTGGTGTGTCTAGTCTTGGCTTCTTTTCTATTGAGGAAAATTGATGACAGTAACTACATCAACTATAACTAAGTTATGTATACTTAAAAACTACCATAACTTCACACTAGAGGGATACATCATCTCTCGTGGAGAAACCTTTGGGTTACTTTATGGTGGTAAGTATAAAGTAATTTCATTGGAAGAACTTCAAGAGTTCATGAAAGGAAAAGAAAGTGGATATTGAAGAGCAGAAAGTAGTTGCAACAGAAGCTCTCCGACGAATCAAAGACTGCATTAAACATTCTTATATTGTTGGTGGCGCTATTCGCAACTGGCTACTAGACCGCCCTGCAAAAGACATTGACTTCTATGTAAAACCAAAGGCAGACTTTTCATACGAGGATATGTGTAGTCTATTGTCCAGTGCAGGACTTTGTGATTTTTATTTGGTTGGTGCTGTAGGTAATCCAGAAAAATATCCTACAAGAGTTATCAACTATGTCCTTGAGGGTGTCTTTGAGGAGATGCCAATTCAAGTGATTGTCCTTAAGGAAATGCTAAGCCCAGAAAGAGCAGTAGAAAGTTTCCCCATTGACATCTCAAGGGTATGGGCAACATACTACAATGATGAGTTGCTTATGGGTGTGTCAAAAGAATGCCAACACGCATTTAATAGCAAACATATTACTGTTCTGCATAAACCAGAGTGCATTAAGGACATTACATATATCCGCAAGATTCAAGGATATTTTCCTGATTGGGAATTCGTATGTCAGTATGATCTAGATAAAATGGAAAAGGAATTCACTGACCAGAAGACAAAAAAGATTTATAAAGAAGACCACTGTCTTGCTGTGACTGACTTGCCTTTTTTGTTTGGAACAGATCCTACAACAAATGTTGTTACACCTACTGTGGAATTCTGATATATGAAAATCATTTCACCTTCATTTGAAATTATTGCATTTACTCCTAACCTTGAAGAGGTTATTGAACTAGCAGGAAGGGTCTGCTATAAATCAGAAGATAAGATTTGTCAAGGATCTGCGCATAAGTTTGTGTCAAAGATTCGTAGTCTTAATCATGAGTCTGTATTGGAGCACGGTAGTATTACAGTGAAGTTTATCTGTGATCGTGGAGTTTCACATGAGCTTGTACGACATCGTGTGGCCAGTTATAGTCAGGAATCTACTCGCTACTGCAACTACACAGATGGGAAGTTTGATGGTGAACTTACAGTAATTAAACCTTGTTACTGGGAAGAATCTAGTGTAGGATATAGTACTTGGAATCTTGCTATGGAACAGGCAAAGTCCAACTACCAGTTCCTTATTCGATCTGGTGCTACTGCACAGGAAGCAAGGGCAGTCTTGCCTAACTCATTGAAGACTGAGATTGTGATGACGGCTAATCCTCGTGAATGGCGGCATGTGATTAGTATGCGATCTGCTAAAGCTGCGCATCCACAAATGCAGGAATTGATGATTCCATTGAAGGAATGCTTTGCTAGACATTGGCCTAGTTTATTTGGAGATTTGTGATGTTTGATGATGAAGATAAAATGTGTGAAGAGATTAGACGCAAACAAGCACCTGCAAAAGCACATGGACTAGTTCCATATAGTGAGATTGCTGAACTGAAAAAGCAGCTCAATGAACTACAAAGTACTGTAGATAATCTCATTAAACAGAAGGGACGATATAATACGGAAATCGCCTATAAGCAGTTAGTGGATATGTACTTGTCTCAAACTGAGGAGAAGTAAATGCGAAGACCCGTGAAATGGAGGTATCTAGAAAAAAGGTTAAATAAAAAGCCATATAGTTATCGGTACCTTGCACTTCGTTCTGGCCCATACCTTAAATTTAATGGAGTGGATAGGAGAATCTTGAATTCTTCATACTGTGTGATCTTTCCTTCAATGCGATTTGAAGAATTCCTCCTGAAGAATATGAGGGAATTATTTTGAAATGGTTGATCTTCGACTGTGAAACAACAACACATATGAAGGGGAATCCATTCAGTAAGTACAACAGAGCAGTTGTCTTTGGATTTAAATCGGACAGTATTGGAACTGTGCTTATCTGGGAGGATGAATCTAATGTGGTTGAACGTATACAGAAGATCATTGACGACCATGATATTATTGTTGGTGCAAATATCAAGTTCGATATTCACTGGTTGATTAGGTATGGTATTAAGTTTAACAATAATAAGTTGTGGGATGTTTTGATCTATCGGTATCGTGAACTGTACCAAGCTAAACGGTTTATCTCACTTAACGATTGCTGTGAGGCTTATGGTATTCCTACTAAACTAGATGTAGTAAAAGAAGTATATTGGAAAAATGGAATTGACACTGATGCAATCCCTCGGGACATTCTTGGTGAGTATCTGGTTCGTGACTTGGATTGCACAGGAGCAGTCCTTGATGTCCAGCGAAAAGTGCGGCCTAGTTGGTTTACTTGCTTTAGACTTGATTGTGTTGACCTCTGGTCATTAATTGAGATGGAGCAGAATGGTGCTCCTGTTAATGTTAAGGGAGTACTAAATGAGCTTGAAGTACAGAAGGGCCGTAGGGTTGAGCTTTACATGGAAATCATGGATGCAATTAGTCCTGATTACGATATTAACCTTGGTAGTTCTGATGAGCTTTCCGTTGCTTTGTTTGGTGGTGTCATTTACGAAAAGTATAAACTACCTATTGGTGAGTATAAGTCTGGTGCCAAGATCGGGCAGACCAGATATAAATGGTTTGTAAATGAACATGCATATGAAGGGCAATATACACCGGTAGAGGGTTCTGAGGTAGATAAGGTTGCTAAGGATGAGGAAGGAAACACAATCTTTAAATATTACTCTACATCTGAAGACAACCTAAAAAAAGTAAAGTGCACAAAGAAACGTAGGAAAGTACTTGACAATATCATTGAAGTAGGTAAGGTTGATAAGTTGATTCAATCATACCTCAACAAGATTCCTGCAATGATTGAAGAGTATGGCTGGGAACATGATACACTCCATCCTAATTTCAATTCAACTATTACCATTACAGGGAGATTGAGTTCAGATAAACCCAACTTTCAGAATTTACATCCAACCTTTCAGAAGTATGTGGAGACTCGCTATAAATGATTATCTCTGTAGATGCAAAGGCACTAGATTGGTTGGTAGGTATTTATTTATCCCAAGATAAGATAGGAATGCAGGAATGGAATGAAGGTATAGATCAACATACAATGAATCAGGAAGCCTTTGTACTTCCTTCTAGGTTGATTGCTAAGAAGTTCCTTTTCCGTGCTATTTTCTTGGGGTCTGCCTATGCATATGCAAATGATCCTGAGTTTATGCACGTATCCTCAACCCAGAGATATTGGGAAGCAGTTATAGAAAGATTCTATGATAAGTATTCAGGCTTTGGAGAGTGGGTAGAAGCTACACTGAAGGAAGTGATCCTAAATAAAGGACACTACACAGGAATCCATGGAGCACAATGGTACTATCAGCCTGTGGAGAAGCGAGGGGAGAGTGTATGGCCTAAGACACAGATCGCTAATTTCCCAATCCAATCCTTGGAGAGTGAGATTATGAAGTTGTATAGGATTGCAGTCCTTAGGCGGTTAAAGCGGGAATTTCCTGAAGCCAAGCTTTTTTCTTCTGTGCATGACTCACTTTGTATTGACACTCCTGAGGAGTTCCTGTACAATATAAAGTATATGCTGGACGAAGAGGCCAAGAAGATTCCAGCTTTACTCAAGCAATATTACAACATTGATTTCAACATTGAGTTCAGAGTGGAATCTTGTTATGGTATGAACTATTATGATTTGGTGGAATTTAAATGATCTTATGTAACTTTGCTTCAAAGGAAACGTGTGTGATCTATGAGCCCCTTGAATTTGTATGTTTCTACTGGGCTATAAACCATGAAAGTACTCGCATAACAGGAAACACAATTAACGGTGATCTAAATAAGCTTATTTCTACGTCTAATATTATTGGTAACTTTAAGGAAGAAGCGTGATTATTGCCCTTAGTAATGGAGGTAATATTGGGTTTGCATATAGGTATGCAGGAAAAAATCTATATGTAGTTACCAAGAATAAGGGACTTTCCCTAACTAGTATGGAAACTAAAACAACACCTGATATTTTTCTACAGTCTAGTACTCATCTTGGTTATTTTAAGGAAATATATGAGCAAAAAGCAATACCCACATCTGCAGGAATTTAATGTGAGTCCTCGCAGGAATGCAGTAAAACGAAACAGTTGGTGGGCACGTACTGACTGGAAAAGTAAACAACACTAATAGGGAAATTTAATGTCAAATCCAAGCATGCAGTTGTCCGTTCGTATTCTTGATGTACAGATTGAAACTCGTAAGACAGCAAAGAGTTCTTATAAGATTGCAACAGTTGATTATAAGGACTTGAAGGATGGTAAGACTGGTAGTCGTAAGGTGATGTCCTTTGGCGCTAGCGAAGCTGCTTTTGGCTTCTTGGTCGGTCATGAAGTTAATGGTAACGAATACACAGTAACTGCGGAGAAGATCAATGATTTCTGGAATTGGATCAAAGTGGAAGAAGGCACTAATGGAGGAAGTGCTCCCAGTACTACTTCCAGTGGTAGTGGTAACTCTATTCTTTCTGGGACTAGTGCACGTACTGGGGATGCTGAGCGGCAGCAATTGATTGTACGTCAGAATGCCCTTACCAATGCAATTAAGTATTTTGAGGTAACTGGAAATAAGAAGGCAACTATCAATGATGTTGCAACTATTGTACAGCAGTTTGCGGATATCGTCTTTGGTAAGTTTGATCCTGATATTGATACTGGTGCGAAGTCTGCACCTAAGGTAAATAAGAATACAGATGCAGTTCTCGATGAAGATGGAGATGTGGAGTTCTAATTATGATTGAAACCTCGGTTGCAGTTGCTTTTTTAGTATTAAGTATCTGCTTGTCTGCTTGTCTTGTTCTAATTACAATTAAATATTTGGATATCTGATGCACGCCAATATCGACATGGATGTAGTCCTGTGGAAGTGTTCTGCAGGAAGCAGCTATGTGGCTAAGTATAAGAAACAGGAAGCCCTCGAAAGGGGGTTTTCTGAGCCACAACCTCTTAACCTAGCGCAATGTATTGAACTACTTGTTGACTACGTAGATAATATTCTAGAAAAAGTCAACACTAAACAATATACATTGTGGTGTACTCCGAAAGGAAAAGATGCGAACTTCCGGTATAAACTTTTTAAAGAATATAAAGGGAATCGAACTGGAGAAAAGCCAGCCTGCTTCCATGATCTGCAAAAGTTCGCAGAGGAATATTACAAAGATCATTTCAAGTATGCAAACTTCTGTGAAGCAGACGACATGCTCGCATGCTTGCAAACAGACGACACAGTTGCATGTACCATCGACAAAGACATGCAGCAGTTCCCCGGAAAGCATTACCATCTTGACAAAGCAACCTTAATTGAAGTAAACTATGATGATGCGTGGCACACCTTCTGGAAACAGATGTTGATGGGTGACCGCATTGACAACATTATTAGTCCTATTAATCGCTGTGGTCCTGCTACAGCAGAAAAGATTCTATTACGTGGTGGCCCTCCTGACTATCCTGATATTGTCCGGGAGGCTTATGGAGACGATAAACGTTTCACTATTAATTACAATCTTGTACATCTTTGGCGTAAGCCTTGGCAGTTGTTTGATGGGCAGTATCTACAAACATACAATAATGAAGCGGACTTCAGAAAGGCATTGGACGAACTTTGCGTAAACATGGAAAAAAGAGGGAATCCGGACATCGTAGCAAACTCGAAGATGACTTCGGAGACATTCTAACTAGTTTGGGTATTGAACAAGTTTATGAAAAAGACCACCTAGCATATACAGTACCAGAAAGTAAGCATAAGTACACGATTGATTTTACTTTGCCAAATAAAATCTTTATAGAATGCAAGGGATATCTACGTGATTATGATGAGCGGCATAAATATCAGTTGATTAAAGAACAACATCCTGAAGCTGATATTCGTTTTGTGTTTGCTAATCCATATAAGATGATTTCACGTACAAAGATGGACCACAAGGATTGGTGCATTAAGTTTGGATTTCCTTGGTGTGCTGTCTCTGACGTAGAAACAATAAAGAAATGGAGTGAAGAATGTTTGTAACTTCCGTAGTACAGAAGCCTGATGGAGAGACCATTAAGTTTGAAGCAGAACTAAGTGAACAGGAATTTTCCTTTATCTTCAATCAGGGCCTGAATCTACTGCTTGCACAGGGAGCTATTAAGCCAGAGTATCTTAAGCCAGTAGATAAGAAAGAGATTGTACTCTCATGAGGATTCTCCTACTTGATATTGAAACCTTTCCGAATCTTGCATATACCTTCAATCTTTGGAACACTACGATCACTAACGACAAGATCATTACTCCCGGTCGTACAGCATGCTGGTCTGCTAAGTGGTATGGCGACCGTTCTATTTATTTCTCTGGACTTAATGAATCCACAGAACTGGACATGGTGCATCGTATCCACGATCTACTCTCTGAGGCGGATGTGGTAGTTCATTATAATGGCAAGAAGTTTGACATTCCTACATTGAACAAGGAATTCTTGATGTTGGGGTTGACTCCCCCTAAGCCATATAAGCAGGTAGATCTTTACCAAGTTGTCAAGCGAAACTTCCGGTTTGCTTCTAATAAACTTGATTTTGTGTCTCAGCAGTTGGGTATTGGCACAAAGACACACCATAAAGGATTCGATCTTTGGAAGGGTTGTATGGAAAACCGTCCAGATGATTGGGCCGTTATGAAGGAATATAACATTAACGATACCATCCTTCTTGAGAAGTTGTATGATAAGTTGATTCCTTGGGTACCTAATCCACCCAACTACAATCTGTTTAGTGATATTTCCTGCTGTCCTTCTTGTGGAGGTGTGCATTTCCAGAAGCGTGGATTTACTAATACAGTACGACAACGGCAGCGGTATCAATGTACTGACTGTGGTGCTTGGTTCCAAGATCGTCTTGGAGTAAAAGAAAAAGAAGTTAAGTTCAATTCTGGAGGTGTTTGATGTCTGCATTGGATGTACAAGAAGGTGGCAATCATTATCAGCAGTTTGTAATTCAGCCAATTGAATTTATTACAAAGAATAAAATTCCCTTTATTGAGGGGAATGTTATTAAGTATGTTTGTAGGCATAGAAACAAAAATGGTATAGAGGATTTGAGGAAAGCTAAGCATTGTATTGATTTGCTGATTGAAATGGAGTATCCAAATGCTTGAAGTATTAAAGGGGGATACATATGGAATCTGGAATGTGTATCTTGAGGATGATGATGCCCCTGTTGGGGAGATTGTAATTCATTGTGGTGGTTTGTCTTTTGAGGCCGCTGATCCTCTTGGAGTAGTTTATTATATTGACTTTGTAGTTGATCTTGCCAAGGCAATGCAGGAATGCAAGAAGGAGTTGGATGATGCTTGATCAATATATTCAAATGATTATCTTTATTCTTGGTGTTTCTGCGTTGTTTATGTCTCAATCTAAAACACCAAAGGAACGATTTATTGGTTGTATTCTTGGTCTTTGTAGCCAACCTTTTTGGTTCTATACTACATTTGTAAATCAACAATGGGGTATTTTTATGGCTTGTATTTTTTATACTCTTTCTTGGTTGCGAGGGTATCTTAATGCTGCAGAAGGAGTGAAAGAATGCTTGACCTCGAAGCTCTGATTGATTTGCTTACTGCAAGATATGATCCACATGATTTAATTGATCTGTTGGAAGTTGATATTGAAGAGCTTGTTGAAGCCCTTAAGGAAAAGATTGAAGATGACTTTGACCGCCTTGCCGAAATTGTCCTACAAGACCAAGAAAACTCTGAAGACGAATCGTCAGAGGGATACTGAAGAGCAGCTTGGTACTAAGGCATACCGCCTCCGTAGTATTGAAACCGAAGAACAAAAAAAGGAACTCAAAGAATTCTATGAGCACGGAACAACAGACTGAAAAGGATTTTGAACAGTATATTAGCTTCTCCCGTTATGCACGTTGGATTGAAGCAGAGAGTAGGCGGGAGACGTGGGAAGAAACAGTACGTAGATACTGTAATTTTTTTGCTAAGCGGTATCCAAAGCATGCAGCATGGTTTAATGATATCGCTTTTCCTGCAATCTACAACAAAGAAGTAATGCCCAGTATGCGGTGCTTGATGACTGCTGGGCCTGCACTGGATCGAGATAATATGGCAGGGTTTAACTGTTCCTATCTACCTATTGATGATCCCCGTGCATTTGATGAGATGCTTTATGTACTAAGTTGTGGTACTGGTGTTGGTTTTAGTGTAGAACGTCAATTCATTAATCAATTGCCTACAGTGGCAGAGGAGTTCCATGAGTCAGATACAGCGATTAAGATCCGTGATAGTCGAATTGGTTGGGCTTCAGGACTCCGCGAACTCATTGGCCTGCTCTATCAGGGCCAAGTGCCTAAATGGGACCTATCGAGCGTCAGACCTGCAGGAACTCGACTCCGGACTTTTGGAGGCCGTGCTTCAGGCCCAAGCCCACTCAACGATCTCTTCCTGTTTGTTGTTGGAGTCTTTAAGAAGGCTGGAGGACGCAAACTAAACTCTGTAGAGTGTCATGATATTTCTTGTAAGATTGCTGAGGTTATTATCGCAGGGGGAGTGCGACGTTCTGCTTTAATTAGTTTGTCTAATCTTAGTGATGAACGTATGCGAAATGCTAAGACGGGGCAGTGGTGGGAAAATAACTCCCAGCGCACTCTTGCTAACAACTCTGTGGCATATACAGAAAAGCCCGAGATTGGTGTATTTATGCGAGAATGGGCATCGTTGTATGATTCTCATTCTGGCGAACGAGGTATCTTTAATCGGCTGGCTAGTAAGAAAGCAGCCGCTGCTATTGATCGTGATCCCGGCTATGAATTTGGTGCTAATCCTTGCGGAGAGATTAGTCTTCGACCAAATCAGGTGTGTAATCTAACCGAGGCCATCCTACGGTACGAAGATACTTGGGAGGATATTAAACGTAAGTTGGAAATTGCAACTATTCTTGGTACATTCCAAGCCACACTTACAGACTTCCAATATGTGCGTAAGATTTGGAGCAAGAATACTGCTGAAGAGGCTCTGTTGGGGGTTTCCCTGACAGGCATTATGGATAGCCCACTATTGAATGGAAACTATGAGAAAAGTGAAGTTGTGGCAAGTCATCTCGTGGATTTGCGAGAATTCGTCAGAGCTGTTAATCGAAGCTGGGCTATTGATCTTGGCATTAACCCTGCTGCTGCAAGTACTACAATCAAGCCATCCGGGACTGTAAGTCAGTTAGTGAACTCTGCATCTGGTATTCATCCACGATACAGTCAGTATTATATTCGTACTGTGCGGTCTGATAAGAAAGACCCACTTGGTGCCTTCTTGGCTGCACAGGGAATTCCTGTTGAAACAGATGTGTATCATCCTGATGTTAGTGTGTTTAGCTTCCCTATCAAGGGACCGGCTAAATCAGTGTATCGTAATGATCGTACTGCGATTGAGCAGCTTGAGCATTATCTCCTGTTCAAACGTAACTGGACTGATCATAACGTATCTATTACTGTTTATGTAAAGGAAAATGAATGGATGCATGTAGGAGCATGGGTGTATGAGCACTTCGACGAATTATGTGGAGTCTCTTTCCTACCCCATAGTGACCATGTCTACAAGCAGGCTCCGTACACGGAGATTGACCAAGTGCAATATGAAAAGGCTGTTTCAGCGTTCCCTGTTGTCAATTGGGAGACTTTCACTGAAACAGAAGATGGCACTACGTCAGCGCGTGAACTTGCGTGCTCCTCTGGGGCTTGTGAAATCCTATGATCTACCTAAAATTGGCATTTATCCCGGGGGTTGTTATTGGACTTGATCTTCCTGAGAATCATCCTCTTGGATTTAAAGCTGGTGTATTGTCTGTATCTACAGCATCCTTACGACTGTTTCTTGGTATCTTGATAGTTGAAGTTGGTTTGTGTGATGATGTTGTTTTAGATGAGTAAAAAAATAGCCCCCTTTCTCAAACGAGATTGGGGGCTTTTTATTATTCAGCGTTTGCTGCATTAAGTTTATTGAATGCCTCTACTTGTTCCTTTGCTCGAATCAAAGCACGAGTCTGCTTAAGATTACGATTAAGGTTCTGGAAAGCTGAGTTAGACTGGAATGCATTCTGTCCTACAGATTGAATTCTCTTCTGTATTTCAGCAGAATCACCCCCAAGCTCCATGTACTTCTGATACAAATCCTGCAATTTACTCTTACCATCATAACTAGTTCCCAATCTATTGTTTACTACCATAGCTGGAATCTCGGTGTTTAGTTCAGAGAGAATTGAATTTCTTGCATCAGTCCTAGCCTTCTCTTGCTGACTAAGTCCATAAGACAAGTCACGTTCCTGTGCTTCCCTGAGTGGAGTAACGCCAGTCAGTTTACGTAGTAGCTGCTCTCTTGGAGTACGCTCAACAGTCTTTACGTTGGTGCCTGCATCATTCATCTGCTGGAATTCAAAGTTACCTTTTGCATTGGTATGTCCAATGTTCTCTTCAAGGGCTCCCTTGATGTAGGGCAGATTAGGCGCAAGCCGTGCAGCCTGATTAGTAGTTCTAAGCCTATCGTCCTTCCCTTCTCGGAACTGGTTAATCACACCGGGAACCGCTCCAGTCAAATTCCTTGCTACAGAACCAACAGCACTGTACAACGGCCAAACATAGCTAGAAAAATCCCCGCCCGGACTACCCGTTTGAAATGAACCAGAGAAGTCAAGTCCAGTGGTATCAGAGAACAGTCCCTTAGAAATACTAGGAGGCAGTTGTCCCATAATCATCTTGGAATTAGGTGCATTAAGGATAGCAGGATCTTTTGAATTCTTGCCCCACATATCCTTCAAAGTATCATAGATACCCGCCATGTAGTTCAATCCGGGAATCGCCATAATACCACCAAGACCAAGCATCATTCCTATCTTAACCATAAAGGCAGCTTTTGCACCCGGCTGATTCATGAACTTTGCATCACCATATAGCTTAGTAAGCTCATTGAACATAAAGGTACGCAGGTTACCAGCACCCTCACCCAGCACACCAGCCTTCTTCAACCAACGCGGCTGATTAGCTTTAAGTGAGGAATTCATCATAACTTCTGACATATGCTTAGCATACTCAAATGCCCGAGCTTCAGGAACACCAGATTCAATGAATGCTCTAGACACCGCAGTAAAAAAGTAAGAACGACCAACCAAGTCAGGAGTACGTGTAATCACATTAGCAAGTGAATTAACTGCTTCACTTCCATAACTCCCACTATGTGATACATTAAGATCGGCTGCATAAGTATCTGCAATGCCATTATCTTTCATGTACTGCCACATACGTTGTCCTAGTGTGTCCCCAGCCATTCGTGGGTTATCAATACCCATCTTATGATTCCAACCCTCTTTACCCATACGAGCTGTATTTGCTGCTGCATCTCCGATAGCCATAACTAGTGGTTTTATCAACATCAACTTACCCTGCACACCTAGCTTAGTATAAGCCA
>Ga0302286_10002048_pt1 | contig 14319 bp, 8 predicted proteins | sample III_Fen_E2_3_FD_198765 | JGI IMG/M metagenome (GOLD analysis project Ga0302286, IMG submission 198765) | Peat permafrost microbial communities from Stordalen Mire near Abisko, Sweden - III_Fen_E2_3 | ecosystem: Environmental > Terrestrial > Soil > Wetlands > Permafrost | place: Sweden: Abisko...
TAAAGAAACCGAAAAGACTAATTCATTACTACAAACAAATAAAGACAAACTTCATTCAATTCTGCAAACCGCAATGGATGGATTTTGGATAGTAGACTTTGAAGGTAAAATACTAGAAGTTAATAATTCGTATAGTAAAATGAGTGGCTATTCAATTGAAGAACTGCTTACACTACATATTTATGATTTGGAATTTAACGAAAATGAAGATGAAATAAAAAATAGAATTTTAAGGATTAAAACATTTGGTGAAGATAAATTTGAAACTCAGCATAAACGAAAAGATGGTACTTTATTTAATGTTGAAGTAAACGTTCAATTTCAAAATGTTGATGAAGGTAGATTTGTTGTTTTTATAAAAGACATTACAAAACGAAGACAAACAGAAGAGGAATTAGGTAATAGAGGACGTTTCATTGAATCGCTTTTAAATGTAAGTCCCGATATTATTTATTTATATGATTTAATAGAACAGAAAAATATTTTCACTAATAATGGAATTACAAAAATATTAGGGTACTCCTTAGATGAAGTTCAAGAAATGGGAAATACAATACTTCAAAAGCTAATGTATCCTCATGATTTTCAAAGATATTTAAACGTTATTATTCCTAAATATTATACTGCGAGTGATTCAGATATAATTGTTAATCAATATCGGATGATTGATAAACGAAGAAAATGGCATTGGATAGAAAGTACCGAAACAATTTATAAAAGAAACGCAGATAATAGTCCAAAACAGATATTTGGTACAGGACGTAATATTACAGAAAGTAAAACAAATCAAGAAGCTCTTTTAGAAGCTGAATGGAAATTTAAAGCTTTGTTCGAAAAAGGCCCAATTGGAGTTGCATATCACGAAATGATTTACGATGAAACTGGTAAAGCATATGATTACCGTTTTATTGATGCAAACGAAGCTTACCTTGAATTAACAGGAGTTGATCCTCGTGGGAAAACAGTGTTAGAAGCTTTTCCTGGAATTGAGAACGACACATTCGATTGGATAGGTACCTTTGGTCAAGTAGCAAAAACTGGTATAACCAATAGGTTTGAAACATATTTACAAGCAAATAATCGATGGTATGATTGTGTCGGTTATCAATATAAACCCGATCATTTTGTTGCAGCATTTGTTGAAATTACAAAACGTAAAAAAGCAGAACAAGCATTAAAAGAAAGTCAAATATTATTAAAACAAAATGAAGAGAGATTAACGTTAGCATTAACGGCAACTACCGATGCTCTTTGGGAATGGAATTATGTTACTGGGCAAACGTATTATACCGAACGTTGGTTCCAAATGCTTGGTTATGAAAATCAAGAATTTGAAATGACTTTCGAGACTTTCGAAAAACTTTGTCACCCTGATGACTTCAAACTTACCATTGAAAAAATAAGTTCCGTATTAGATAATCCTGAAAGCAAGGGGTATAATGCTGAATTTAGAATGTTACATAAAGATGGTTCATGGATTTGGATAATGGGACGAGGAAATGTTGTAAAAAGAGATGAAAATCTTAAACCATTACAATTAAGTGGTACAAATACGGATATAAGTTCAAAAAAAGAAATAGAAAATGCTTTAAAAGAAAGTGAAGAGAAATTTAGAAATTTAGTTTGGGACATGCAAATAGGAGTTATGCTCCAAGGTCCTAAAGCAGAAATAATATTAACTAATCCCAAAGCATTAGAACTTTTAGGACTAACAGAAGATCAACTATTAGACAAAACCTCTTACGATCCCGATTGGAATGTTATTCATGAAGATGGTTCTCCTTTCCCTGGTAATACACATCCAGTTCCACAAGCAATTGCAAGCTTACAACCAGTTACAAATGTTGTAATGGGTGTATATCATACAATCAATAAAAATAGAGTTTGGTTACTTGTTGATGCCGTACCTGAATTAGATAAAAATGGTTCTTTACGTCAAGTAGTTTGTACATTTAATGATATTACAGAACGAAAGAAAACCGAAGAAGCTTTAATAGAAAGTGAGCAATTCTTAAAAGAAACACAACAAATTACACAATTAGGAACTTACACATTAGATATATCAACTGGTTTATGGGAATGTTCCGAAACGCTTGATACAGTTTTTGGAATAGATGCACATTTTGAGAAAACTGTTGAGAATTGGTCATTATTAAATCATCCCGATTGGCAACAGTTAATGCTAGACTATTTTATAAATGAAGTAATTGGGAAGAAACAAGTGTTTGATAAAATTTATAAAATTATAAGACAAAATGATAAAGCGGAACGCTGGGTTCATGGAATGGGGCGTTTAAAATATAATGAAGAAGGATTACCAATTCAAATGATTGGAACAATACGTGATGTAACTGAACGTAAATTGGCAGAAGAAAAAATTCGTGAAACAATGATACTTCTAGAACAAACCATTAAACAATCACCTGTTCCAATGGTTCTAGTAGGAATGCCTAATCAAACTCTTAAAATGATAAATAATGCTTGTCTTGAATTTTTAGAAATAGCTGATGAACCATCTTATATTAATGTCTCTCTAAAAGATATAAAACCAACGTGGCGAGATTATGATCAAAAAGGCAATTTTCAAAAAATTGAAGAAACTCCAATAGTTCGAAGTTTATATGGCGAAAAAATTGAAAATGAGGAACGATATATAATAAGAAAAGATGGATCTTTGAGAAATGAATTAGTTAGTAGTTTTCCTATATACGATGATGCTGGTTCAATCATTGCAGCTTATGCAATCTTTTTAGATATTACAGAACGTAAAAAAGTAGAAGTTGCATTAGCCGAAAGTCGTCATAAATTCCTTAAAATATTTGATAGAGCTCCCGTATTGATTTCAATAACAGATATTGAAACAGGTCAATATATTGATGTAAATAGTTATGCATTAAGTTTCTCCGGTTTTAGTCGAGAAGAAATAATTGGTCGAAAATCAACTGAAGTAGGTTGGATCAATGTTGAAGGTCGATCGAAAATGCTTGAAACATTAAAGGAAACTGGACGAATTGATGGATTAGAACTTCAATTTTCAACAAAAGGACATAAAGTTGTTTGGGGTTTAGTGAATGGTGAGATTATTGAACTCGAAAAGCAAAAATGCTTATTAACCATTACTACCGATATAACCGAACGGAAAACAATGGAGTTTTTACTCAAAGAGAAAAGTGATGAAATGGAAGTTCAAAATGAAGAATACTTACAACTTAACGAAGAACTCACTCAGACCAACGAAGAATTATATTATTCAAAAGAAAAGGCAGAAGAAAGTGATCGCTTAAAATCGGCATTTTTGGCCAATATGAGCCATGAAATTCGCACACCAATGAATGGAATTTTAGGTTTTACCGAACTATTAAAAGAACCACAACTTTCGGGTGATACTCGTGAAACATACATACGAATAATCGAAAAAAGTGGAAATAGAATGCTCAATATTATTAATGATATTATAAGCATTTCGAAGGTTGAATCTGGTCAAATGGACATATTCCTTTCAGAAACAAATATTATAGAACAACTCGACTATATTTTTACATTCTTCAAACCAGAAGTTGAGCAAAAAGGACTCGAATTTATCTGTAATAAAGATTATTCAAAAAAAGAAGAATTGATATTTACCGATAGAGAAAAAGTCTATGCTATTTTAACTAATCTTGTTAAAAACGCGATCAAATTTACTCTTGAAGGTTATATTGAATTTGGTTATGAAAAAACAAGTACACAACTTAAGTTTTATGTTAAAGATACTGGTTCAGGTATTCCGATAGAACAAAAAGAAATTATTTTTGAACGTTTCCGACAAGGTAGTGAACTTTTAACACGTAACTATGAAGGTGCTGGACTTGGATTAGCTATTACTAAGGCTTATGTTGAAATGCTTGGTGGAAAAATTTGGGTTGAAAGTGAACTAGGAAAGGGAGCTTGTTTCTATTTTACACTTCCATTACATAACAATATGAATAAAGATTTAGACATAGAGTACAGCACCCAAATAAATGATAATATAACCCAATCGGCAAGAGGGTTAAAAATTCTTATTGCTGAAGATGATGAAACATCAGCAGAACTTATTGGATTAACAATAGAATCAATTGCTTCTGAAATTTTATATGCTGTAAATGGAGAAGAAGCCGTTGAAATTTGTCGAAAGAATCCAGCTTTAGATTTGGTATTAATGGATTGTAAGATGCCGCGAATTGATGGCTATGAGGCTACACGACAAATCAGAAAATTCAATAAAAAGGTTGTAATTATAGCACAAACAGCTTTTGCATTATCGGGTGAACGTGAGAAAGCTTTAGAAGCGGGTAGTACCGATTTTATTACAAAACCATTTAATCGATTGTCTTTACTTTCGCTTATAAATAAATATTGTGAATAATAAAAATACAAGGCTATTTATTATTACAGAGAATAAAAGCCTTGTTAATTTAACAGTTCCTTCTAATAATTTTAATAACCAACATTTTTCAATTTTAGAACATTCAGATTACAGTTTAAGGTTAAATAAGCAGCAAGAAGATTTGCATTAATTTCTTTACCCATAACATTCTTACATGTAATAATTTGGGCTTGAAGTCGAATGTTTTCTACTCCAACTTGAAAAATTAAACCAGGCTCAAAGAATAATGATTCTACAATTTGTGTGTTTACAAAAGTTCTATCTGAATTAAGTAAAACTTGATTATGAACCTGTGTTGAAATATCTGAATATTTTTTATATTCAAACATTGATGATAAACCAATAAAAGCTCTTTTAAATCGAAAACCAACAACAGGTTGTACAAACGTATTCATTGTTTTTGCTTTAAATTCAATTCCTTTATCAACGTTATCCGAAATATTCGATGAATTATATTTTATTTGTCCTGAACCAATACCAATTTGAACACCATAATGAAGCGAAACTCTTTTATTTAAACTTAAATCAGGCAAAAAGTAACCAAATCCAATTTCCACTTTTGACGTTATATCAGAACAAACAGTATCGGAAGGATGAGGATTAATTGAGTTATTGTTACTATTATTTGAATTATTGTTATTTGAACCTAAATCATTGAAAAAATTTTTGGTGAAATCGTAAAAACTATAACCATCATAATCAGAGCTTTTTACTGCCGAACTTGGATTTTTAGCATGATACCCATTAGCAAAAATATTAAATCTATCAGTAATATTATAACCCAACTGTAACGACTGCCAACCAGCTATAACATAAGTTTGTCCTTTTTCGGAATTAGCTACAACATAATGAGGTGTAGGAGTATGCTGATAACCAACGCAATCCGTAAAACAAAATGCAATTACAAATAAATAATATATATTTTTTTTCATAACTATTCAGTCTTTAAATTTTGATCAACTTCAACTTTTTTCCTTCTATATTGAGGTTTTCTTTCACGAGTTTTTCTTTCTCTAGGAACTTTAACATTAAGCTGTCTTTCTTTATCCCTCAAATCTTTAAATGCATTAAAATGAATATTTAATTCCAGATAAATCATATTTTCAGGAAACACTAATGGTATATTACTCAATTGAAACGTTTTAACGTATTGAGCTTGAAACCTTACTGGGCCACTACCAAGTTGTATAAAAAAACAAGGTTCATAAAATAAAGCTTCAGTATTTTTATTATTCAGAAGATAGGTAAGTGATTCATTCGATGTTGAATTTTTATCGGAAATTTTTGTTTCATAATAGTTTTTATATTCCAATAAACTTGAGAATCCTAGAAATAGTTTTTTATATTTCATTCCAATAATTGGCTGAATAAAACCATTTACGGTATATGAATTAAAGTGAAGTGAATCTTTATTCAGATTTCCAGCACCTACGCCACATTGAATTCCTGCATGTAGTTTTGTTTTTTCATTAGCTAAATCGGGGAGAAAGAAACCAGTACCAACCGAAATATTCGACATTGTGTAACGTTTAAAGTCTGCCACAATGTTTGTATTATCGCGTAAAAATCCATTCAAGAATACATTCATTCCATTTCTGTAATTGTAACCTACTTGTAATGCATTTTGACCAGCGGTAACGTGTATCACTCCTTTTTCTGCACTTGCAGTTATATACTGTGGTGTCGATACATGTTGATAGTCGGTACAACTAAAACATAGTGCACCTAGACATACATATAACCATTTGTTTTTTTTCATTTGCTCGATTCTTTTCAATACTCGAGCAAAGATATATAAATTCTTAAAAAAGTAAAATTTAGTATGCCCTTTATAATTATAATTTTCCTTTTTTATATAAAATGAATGAAAGAAAAGAAATAACTACAGAAACAGCTATTAGTAAACTTCCAACATAAAATAGCATTGAACTAGCTTCAAATATTTTCAACTTATCTTTTTCGATACATTGTAGTGTTTTGTTTATTCCATTATTTGCTTCACTAATATCGTTATAATAAAGAGTTACCTTATCGCCAGTTTGAAGTTTATCAATAGAGTTTGCAAATTTCCCAGCTTTAATTTCAAACATAAAAGGGTAGTTAGCTATACTTATATATCGATATTGCTGATTGTTTCCTCCAGGATGATTGAGAAATTGTTTATTTAAATATATGATTGTACCTGTTGTTTGTTTAAAATCTTTTAAATCGGTTTTTATATCAACAATAATATAATATCCTGCAAAAAGGATTAATGCACAAAAGGTTAGTATTATCCTAAATCGAGCTTGTAAAATCATAGTTTTATATTTTAAATTTGAACGGTAAAGATATATAATAACAACATTGTTCCTATTAATCAAATAAGTTGATTTACAAAAAATGCCCGTCACAATTTATAAATTGTAGACGGGCAATCATTTGTGTTGTATTGATATGAATTTGCTTATTTCACTAACGTTGGATGAGCTTTTTTAAATTCTTTGGTTGCTTCACCAAAATCCTTTATTGTTCCAACTTCATTGGTCAAATTAAAATCAATATTTGCAGTCCAAGGGAAATGACCTTGCCAACCTAAACGTAACATATTTTCATATGCTGTTAATTGTAGCATTTGAAGCGGTGTTGCAGTTCCTTGAGGCAAAGGGAAAGGATTGCGCGAAGGCATTTCACCAACAACACAAGCTTTATCCGAAATACCATAATCAGCAGGTGATTTCTCAAATGGACTTGAAAACCATTCGTTTACCCAAGCATAAAAATGGGGTGAATAAAAATCGAGATACGCAGCTTTGTTCTTGTATGCAGATTGTAAAGCTTTGTCGCTCCATTTGTTTCCATCGGGAAAAGGAACTGTTTCGGTACTAAACGAAGCGCTTTTTTTATACGTTCCATTCCACTTAACAGTTGCAGAACCAAGAGTTACTAAAACACGAGAATTATCTTTACGAGCTATTTCTTTACTATGCATGGCAACGCAACACATCGACACAAAACGTTGTAAAACATCGTAGCTACAACCCCAATTTTTATCGCTATTTGTTTTATCTCCATTTTCGGCAATCCATTCTATTTCGTTACAAATATCGATACTCCAGAAATAAGGATTTGTTTTGTATCTATTTACAAATGGAATAAGATAATTGTTTAAATATGTTCTGATTTTTGCTGTATCGTTAATCATTGCTTGCCAATTCTGATAGTTTTTGTTATTTGGTTTTGTATGATCGAACGACATGAGAGTTGCCATAATATATACACCATTTTTTTTCGCATGAGCAAATACATTATCACAGTCTTTCCAAAATCTGTCGCTAGGATTATGAACGGTACCATCGATATCGAGCGACGGTTGCCCTTCACCATTACAACTGAACCAAATTCTAGCTGAATTTATGCCATTTGCGTTTAAATCCTCAAAATCTTGCTTCCATTTTAACGAATCGTAACTACCTCCAAAGTCGTTCCACGATTCCCATGGAACATTAGCTCAGTTGAAATAAATAGGGCTTTTACTATCTCCATTTACTACAAACGTTTTATTTACAATTGAAATCGTTTGTGAAAAACTTAATAACGATAATGATTGTAAAGTGATAATCAAACACAAGGATATATATTTTCTCATACTCATTCAATTTTAAATTTATTTACTAAGATATTTATTTAATTTTAGATAGAAAACAGACGTACATTATTTATATACACAAACATTAACCGTGAATTAATCTTAAAAGTTATATTTTTACTAAAATTTGTTCCTTAATACTAAAACGAGCATGTTAATTATTATATCTCCCGCTAAAATTATGAACATGAAACCACAGACATTGGTTTCAGATTATACTATTCCTGAATTCTTAGATAAGTCGGAAAAATTAGTAGAATATATGCGTCAATTAAGTGTTGAAGATTTAATAGATCTTTATGGAACTAATAGTACAATTGCAAAAACTAATTATGCTCGATTTTATAACTGGCAATTACCATTTACAAATGAAAATTCGAAGCAAGCAATTTTGTTATTTAATGGCGAAGTATATAATGGTTTAAATGCTAAAAGTCTCGGTCTCGATGATTTTTCGTACTTGCAAAATCATTTAAGAATTCTATCGGGATTATATGGTGTTTTACGTCCGTTAGATTTGATGCAAGCATATCGTTTAGAAATTGGTTCAAAGTTTGAACCTCTCGATTACAATAATCTATACGACTATTGGGGTGACATCATTACTTTAAAGCTAAACGAGGTTTTAAAGCAAAATAAGGAACAGAAAATCTTAGTTAATTTGGCTTCGGGCGAATATTTCAAATCGGTAAATAAGAAACTACTTAATGCAAAAATATTGAATGTTGAGTTTTATGAGATATCGGGTGGTAAACCTAAAACCATTGTTGTTTATACAAAAAAAGCTCGTGGTTTAATGGCTCGATACATTATACAAAATAGAATAGAAGATTCCGAGAAACTGAAAAATTTTGATTCGGAGGGTTATTGGTTTAATGCAGAAATGTCGACAGAAGAAAAGTTTGTGTTTGTTCGATATAAATAATTAAATCAATTAAAAAGTCTCTTAATTTGAGTATTAGTTAAAATATAAACATACGATATTCCTTCCTTTTTACAGAACGATTGAACTGTTTTCAATTTATCACCAAAGCCAACAATTGCAAGATCATTTACACGTCCATCGAGATGACCAGAACCAATTTTAAGCATGGCCATTTGTTTATTTGTATATTTATATATATCTAAAATTGAGGATACTAACATCTCATTTCTTTCATTTAATATAACTTTATAAGCTTCACAGAATTGTTGATTCCAAATTGTTCGAAATTTCATTAGTTCAATTGGTTTTTCATTTTTCAACTTTTCCGAAATTATACGATACATTTTTACTGTATCAAGATTCATATAATTTTGAATAGGAAATGTATTGTAATTATTATGTATATAAGAATTAAATGAATATATAAATTTATCGGTATTAATAGGAAATTTAATCGAATCATTTATTGCAAAAAACTCTAACATAGTCTGAATTTTTTTTAAGCTATCGCATCTTTGATTATAAATGGAAAAATTTTCAAAACCATATACAATTACATTATGCAATGAATCAAATTTGAGAGTCATTTTCTTTTCAATATCCTTGCATATTTCAGCTTTGGTCATTTTCGTAGGAATATGAGAATCAATTTCGCGAATTGGAAAACCTTCTTCAATTAACAAATCGAAACCATAATTATATAAACTATCTTGAACATTATAAATTTCTTCTTGTACTTTTGTTACCAATTTATTCTCTTTTTCAGTAAATTGTGAACTATGGATTTGTCCAATTAAAACTACTATCTTATCAGTATTTGCCCAATATGAATCTAAAATACATGCATTATTTTTATAATGCGAAGAATCTACAATTTGATTGAAAACTTCTTTTATTTCGTCCTTTGTTCGAAGCTTTGTATTGAATTGAGTTACCAATTCCGATAATTTATAATGTAATAGATTTAAGGTTTTATTTATTCTTTCATTATAAGAACAGTTTGGCAATAAACTATATTTTAAATGGATTTTTAGGGTAGCATATTCCTCATTGTAGAAATAGATTTTTTGTGGATTTTGTTTCCATTTCGTTAAATCCTTACAAACTATATTTCTTATTTCAGGAACAGAATCGAGATATGAATAAACACTATCAACAATATTTGAAGTTTTTGTTTCTTGAGAAAAAACAACTGAAGCATTTAGAAAAATTACTACATAAATGAGAAGTAATTTATAGATTGTTTTCATTAAGTTATTGCTAATTGTTGAGTTTTGTCAAATATTTTATCTGCAATATTAATAGTATTTTAGACAAAAAGAAACTGAAAAGAGGATATTTGTTAAAAACTATTACAAAGCATTGTAAATAGTTTGATGGATTGATTGGCGTAAAGATATTTTATTGATTTTTGTATTTTCAGCGTCTGGATTTACGCGATTAGAAAGGAAGATATATAAAATTTGATTATCAGGATCCATCCAAACAATTGTACCAGTAAAACCTGTATGACCATAGCTTGAAGGAGGAACACAATAACAAACTGGTCCAACGGTGTGATGTATTCCAGGTTTATCGAACGAAATTCCACGATGATTATATGGATAAAATGGGCAAGAAGTAAACTTGGTTAAAATGCTATCGCTCAAATAACGTTCACCACCATAAACACCTTTGTTCATGTACATTTGAAGTAATTTTGCAAGATCGTTTGCTGTTGTAAAAATTCCTGCGTGTCCAGCAACACCACCAAGCATTGCAGCTCCTGGATCATGAACTGTTCCTTGTAATAATTGTTTACGGAAAACAACATCGTTTTCAGTAGGAACAATTTGGTCTTTTGGAAAACGTTGGAGTGGGAGAAAGCCCGTTGTATAAGCTCCCAAAGGACGATAAAACGCTCTTTGTACATATTCATCAAGTCGTAATTTTGTACGATCTTCGATTATTCTTTGCATGAAATAATAACCTAAATCGCTATAGTTATATTCTTTCTTTGAAGAAACCGATGAGCGTTTAATTTTATTGAAAAGAGAGTCTTTCCAGATTTTATCGATATATAATCCCTTTGCAACTTCAAAACAATGAATAGAATCGCAAGTGTTTGTTAAGGCTTTTTTATTGAATGAAAAAGCAGTATCGAGCCATACACCAGCTACACCCGAATACTTGCTATATTTTTTACTTTTTTTAGAACTCCACACAGCCGATTTTGTAGAATCATATCCATCAATTAAAGATAGATAAAAAGGGATCCAAGGTTTTAAACCAGCTTGATGAGTAAGTATATCAATAATGCGAAGATTTTCTTTGTTAGACGAGTCTAATTCTGGCAAATAAACGCATAAAGGATCCATCACATTAAAGAGTTTTTGATCGCTCAATTTCATTAATGATGGAGCTGATGCAGCTATTTTTGTTACTGATGCAATATCATACAAATCAGTATCTTGAACAGCTTGTTTGAAATCATAGGTATATGTACCATATGACTTTTGAAATACAATAGTATTGCGACGTGCAATTAGTATTTGACAGCCAGGAGTTGCATATTCGCAAATAGCATTATCCATCAATTCATCAATGCATTTTAGCGTATCAGAATTTAATCCTACATCTTCGGGAATTGAATATTTCAATCGGGTAGCTTTGTCCCATTGTTCACCTTGACCTTCGGTACATTTACCTGGAAACGAAACGGGTAATTTAGCATTTACTTTTATTCCAGCAAAGATAGCTTGAGCAGCATAATCCATTGCTAAATCATCAATGCATAAAATCAAGTTCTTAGCTTTTACTAATTCACCTAATAGTTTAGTGGTTTGACTTGATATACCAAAGTGTTTTGGAGCACTTATACTCGTTTTGGTAATATGAACAATTACCAAATTATAATCTTTTAATTTGGTTAATAAAGGCTCAACAGAACTATCTGTTTTTGCAATATTAAAATGCTTTACTTTAGTGTATGACGATAAACGTTTTTGAAACATATTCAATTTAGGTTCACCAATTACTAAAGATGCAATGTTCAATGTATCGAGACGTTTAAGCGGGATAATGTTGTTTTTCTTTTTCAAAATGGTGATAGAAGCTTCGATCAAACGACGTTGTAAAAGGAGAGCATCTTTGGTATGTAAATCTTCGTAAATACTATCAATTTTAATTGGCTTCCAAGAATCAAGATTCATCCATTTCTTTGCCATTAAAATCTTGCGACAATGAGCAAAAACTTCATTGCTATCAATGTCACCTTTTGCCATTCCTTCTTTAATTTTATCGATGGCTATTTGTACATTTTCAGAGAATAAAAGTACATCGTTTCCAGCTTTTAAGGCTCTATATTCAATATCACCCGGTTTAGCACTTTTTGTAACACCTTTCATGTTTAGTGCATCGGTGAAAATCAATCCTTTAAATCCCATTTCTTCACGCAATAGATTAGTGATAATTGCAGATGAAAGGGTAGACGGCGTATTTTTATTTTTCTCTAGTGCTGGTACTTGAAGGTGTGCTACCATTATTCCCGATAATCCATTTGCAATCAGTTGTTTAAATGGATATAATTCAAGACTATCGAGACGTTTTCTTGATTCATTTATAACAGGTAATGCAAAATGCGAATCAGCATCGGTATCGCCATGTCCTGGGAAGTGTTTTCCGGTAGTTAAAACGTTTTCATATTGCATACCTTTCATATATGCAGAACCTTTTTTTGCTACTTTCAATCGATTTTCACCGAACGAACGAACACCTATTACTGGATTTTTAGGATTGTTATTAATGTCGATATCTGGAGCAAAATTGATGGTAATTCCTATGCGTTTACACTGACGAGCAACCTCACGTCCCATTTCAAAAATAAGCGAATCGTTTTTAATAGCTCCAAGAGTCATTTGTTTTGGGAAACTAATGGTACTGTCTAATCGCATCGCAAGTCCCCATTCTCCATCAATAGAAATCATCAAAGGAGTTTTGCTAATGCTTTGATAGTAATTCGTCAGTTTCGCTTCACGAACAGGACCACCTTGCATAAAAATCAATCCACCAATTTTATATTGCTGAATAAGTTTAGTGATTTCTTTTACATGATTGCTATCGCGATTTGAATATGCTGCAACCATAAATAATTGAGCAATTTTTTGGTCGGTCGACAATGAGTTGTAAACCGAGTCAACCCAATGTGTTTCGACAGAAAGGAATTCAGGATCTCCAGGATTTTTGACCTCTGGCGATGTAAACGAAAATGCAATTCCCGTTAAAATGCTAATTATTGTTAATTTTAGTATTCTATTCATTTTTAATGTTTTATTAGGTATTTGTTTTAATTATATGGTGACAAGGGGCAAAGGGGGCAACCACGAGTGTTGCCCCAACAGGTTGCCGTTACAGGTTTTCCATCAATTCTTTATATAAATCTATCATTGAAATAATGTCTGCTTTATGGACTGTTTCGTTTGGTGAATGAACATTATCTTCGGCTGCACCTACAAAACACCAATCGATAGGTAATGAACTTTTTTGAATCATTGCTCCATCACTTCCACCGCTTGCTTCCACTTCTATTTGATAAGGAATTCCACTACGTTTAGCGATTTCTATGATTTTATTTACATATAGTCGACGAGGAATACTCGAATCGCGTAGACTAATTGCGACACCTTTTCCATGTTCTACACCTTCTGTAACCCAAGTAATATCAGCTATTAAAGCCTGACGAACTTTAAATTTATCCCAAAGAAATCCAGCAAGTTTTTGAGCATTTCCACCTCCATGTTCTTCGTTACAGGTAAAAACAATTGCACCATTTTCGAGCGTTTCTGCTACTTTTAAAGAAGCATAAATTCCTAAACGATTATCGAGATAGCATGAAGTTACAAATTGATTTGTTTCTCTAAAATCCATTTTATAACGAAGGCTCGTTCCCCGTTCAATTTCTCTACTAGCTATATATTTTAAAACAGCATCAGCACTTTCATCTAGTTGACTAACGCATTCAATTTCACCTATTGAATCTTCGCCAACTAAAGCAATATTAGACTCATATAAAGAACCGCCAATTTTTATTATTTCTCCATTATATTTTACGGTATAGCCTATATTATCCATGTGAGCATAAATTGCTGTTCGTGGACGTCCGAAAACCAATAACAAAGAATCTTGAAATTCACCACCATGATATATTTCAGGTTGCGAAAACCAATCAGCTTTATGATCATTTATGTATTGCAACAAAAAATCTTTCACCCTAAACTCTTCGCCTGATGGTGAATGAATATTGCATAATTGTTTTAATAATTCCATTTATTTACTAATTATAATGTTATTAAGAATGTAAAACTGTTTTGACATCATCAA